>OLQL01000683.1_pt1 | contig 33820 bp, 42 predicted proteins | sample 1672971 | NCBI WGS metagenome assembly OLQL01 (sample SAMEA3136742, study PRJEB25190) | human gut metagenome | biome: human gut; feature: human-associated habitat; material: faeces | place: Austria | collected 2013
TAAAATAAATTCATGATTTTAGTAAAAAGTTTTCCTACAAAAAATTTATACTATCGAATTTTTAAAAATCATTTGACATATAATAAAATTGATGTTATAATAACATTAGCTAGCAAATCGAATGAACTCACAAAGGTTTGCACGAGATATGTGTCCGCATATCTCTTTTTTTATTGTTCAAAATAAAGAAAAGGCAGGTGTCCGCCTGCCCAAAAGATTAATCTTTGTTTGTGTCTTGGCTTTCATCATCATTATTACTTAAAAGTAACAAAACGATTAATCGCCAGATTAAATCAAATGAACTCACTCTAGTTGCACCTCCTTCCTCAAAGATTTCCTTTGGAAAAGGATGGATTTATTATACTTTAATTTTGATAAATAGAAAGAGATATTGTTTTAGTATTTAATGAGTCCTATTATGAATAGGTCTTTTTTATTTTAAATTTTAGCATAGGAGGTACAAAGAAATGCTTGATATAAAAGATACTTATTCTTTAATGTTTACAGATTATCCTGACATTGTTAATCTTGTACAGATGAAACAAATGCTAGGTGGTATCAGTGATACTCTTGCATATCGTATGTTAAGAGAAAAGAAAATTAAAAGTAAAAAAGTTGGCAGAGAATATAAAATTCCTAAAGTTAATGTTATTAATTATATTACAACAGATTAGTAGGAATTTTTAAATTATCATGGTATAATACACAAAATATCAATGATAAGTTAAATTTAAACTGTTACAACGGAAAGGAGTAAAATGATAACAAGTAGCTTACAAAAAAAGAAAGTTTTATATTATGCTGTATTAAATTTATATGATGAATATGGCAAAAGAAAACCAAAATGGATTCCCACAGGTTATGCAATAAAAGGCAATAAGAAAAAAGCTGAAGAAAAATTAGAACAATTTAAGATTGAATATGAAAATAAATCTAAAATTCAATTAAGAGATCCAAACATATATGATAAATATAAAAATATTCTTTTTTGTGATTATATGTTAGATTGGTTAGAAAAACAAAGAGGGAAAGTTGAAAAAACGACTTATATTGGTTATGAACAAGTAATTAAAGGTAGATTATATAAATACTTTAAAGCTAAAAAATAAAACTTGTAGAGCTTAAGCCAAAGCATATACAAGATTTTTTCGATTTTCTATTTAGTGAAGGATTATCAGGTAGTACAGTTAAACATTATAGAGCAAATATTAGTAAGGCTTTAAAAAGTGCAGTTATCACAGAAATAATTGATAGTAACCCTGCTACTAAATTGGAATCAATTAAAACTAAAGAATATACAGCAGATTATTATACACAAGATGAGTTACTAAAACTAATGGAAATTATAAAAACTACACCTATTGAATTGCCAGTAGTTATTGCTGGTGTATATGGATTAAGGCGTGAAGAAGTTATAGGTATTAAATGGAATGCTATTGATTTCAAAGCTAAAACATTAACAATTAGACATACAGTAGGACGTGGAAAAATTGATGGTGTTACACAATTCATTTTCAAAGATAGAGCAAAAAGTGATTCTGGTTATAGAACTTTACCTTTATTTGATTTTATTGCTGATTTATTAAACACTTATAAAGATAAGTATGAAGAATATAAAAAGTTTTATGGTAATACTTATTGCAATGATTATAAAGAATATATTTGTTTAATGGAAAATGGAGAGTTAATGAAACCTGGATATGTAACTCAAACTTTTAGTAAAATACTAGAACAAAATAATCTAAGGCATATAAGGTTACACGACTTAAGACATAGTTGTGGTACTTTGTTAATTCAAAATGGAGTACCAGTTAAAGATATACAAATATGGTTGGGTCATTCTAATTTTCAGACTACATTAAGATATGCACATGCTGATATAGAAAATAAAAGAATTTCTGCAAGTGTTATTAGTGATAAACTTGCATTAGATACAAAAGATACAAAAAAAGAACAAATTACCAAACTTGCACTTTAGGTAATCTGTTTTACAAAATACATTTCTAACTATTTATAAAAATTCTAATTTTGGAAAAGTGTTAGAACTTTTGTTAGAACTTTGCACATTTTTTATAAATTAAAACCTCAAGTTCATCTTCTGAAACACTTGAGGTTCTAATGGCGCAGATGAGCAAATTATTTTTGCCATCTTTCCCTTTAATACCAATTGATTTCAAATTTCGTATCTTTGTCCCGACATTGTCGGGAATATGTTTTCTATCAAATTATTTATTATTATTCTATTCTTGTATCGTATTATTTTCAAATAGTTTTTCATATTTTTCATTCATCTTGTCCATATATTCTGTGTACTTATACATTTGATTTTTCTGATGATAATCAAATATATCTCCATAAATATTAATTGTAGTTTGAATATTTGCATGTCCTAGAACTTTTTGCAATGTTGCTAAATCCATACCAGCCTCAATACATCTAGTTGCAAAAGTATGCCTTAACATATGAACATGCACATCACTTGTCTTTTCATTTACATAGTGAACTCCTTTTGATTTAGAAACTTTCTTATGCTTAGTCATAATTACTTTTATTCCAGCATTTTTACAAATTCTTTTAAAAGCACTATTTACTTGGCTATCATCATATATTTTGCCATCTTTACGAAGAAATAACATGTTTCTTTTATTTGGTGTCATTTCCTTAATAGCTTTTTCTACAATTTCTTTTGACCTCTTATCTAAATGCAAATTTCTTTTTCCATTTTTTGTTTTAGTAACATTTCCAACAATCCTTTTTCCACTCTTATTTTGAGTTATTGTCTTATTTACTCTAATCGTTCCATAATCTTCATCAAAATCAAAGTCATCTGTAGTTAAAGCTAATACTTCACCAATTCTCATTCCTGTATATAATGCTAGTAGAAGCATATTATTATATTTTGTATGATTAGAACTCATATACTGAATTAGCATATATTCTTCTTTTATTGTAAAAGCTACTACATCTTTATCTTCTTTATGGCTTTTAGGCTTTTCTACTGGATCAATATTGAAATCTAATGCCATTTCTTTATCTATAAGATGTTTTTTATAAGCTAAATTAAAGGCATTCTTTATAATACTATATTCTTTTGATATACTTGAATTAGATTTATGCCTTTCTGCTTGTAAAAATCTCTCAATTTCTATTCTTGTTACATTCTGAATAGGTTTAAACATAAAATTGTAGGCACTGCAAGCTTTAATAGTTTGCATATTTCTGTTATAGCCAGAGCCATGAGTTGTTGATAGTTTATATTTATTTTCTTCAATTTCTTTAGCAAGTTCAATTATTGAAACTTCATTTGGTGTATAAATTGTTTCTTTAATTCCTTCTTCTTTATTTTTTATAAACTGCGTTCTTAATTTTTCTAAAACAATTTCTTCAGACTTACCAGAGAATGATTGTCTAATAGCTTTTCCTGTATTAGCATTTATTCCTAATTTTAATAGTCTTCCTTCATACTCATTGTAAAAGTGGAATTTATCGCAATTATCACAATCACTACAATTTTTACACTTATTGCACCTTTCCATAGTTTCTTTGTTTCTTCTATTCAAACATAGATTTTTATGATTACAATTTTCACATATAGGACAAATATTTCTCTTTGGATTCTTTATAAATTTCTTTCGTTTTCTTATTGTTATTACATAGTCGATACCTTCAACAAATTCCTTTTTCTTGCTCATTTTTTACTCCCTTCATAATAAAACTTAAAGGGAATGTCTTGCAAGTAATTACTTACTTGTGCTATAATAATTTTGTGAATTAACATAGGAAGACATTCCCATGTGGTTTAAATGAGGTTTAGAAGTGCAATTTCTAAATCTCTTTTTTTAACAAATAATGTGTCTAGAGCTCATATAGTTTGTTAAAGCATTTGCTTCAATTCCAAAGCCTCTGCCATATTTCTGTGCTGGAAAATCAGCTCTGTGAAATAGCTCTAAACATTTTACTCTACCAATATGAAATATTTTGCAAATATCTTCTGTTGTATAAATTACTGGCATTGGCTTTTCTTTAAGTTTTACATCTGACATATCTAATCCCTCCTTTCGTATAGATATTCAATAAATTTTCTCATTTCTATTGCATATTTTTCCATTTTGTAGTATCATTAATTAAGAAGTGAGAAATTTTACTTTTCTAATTTCATTGTCATTATATACTCACATTTTATAAATGTCAATAAAATTTTACAAATTTTATAAAATTTCTCACAAGTTTTTTAGGGAGGTAATGAAAAGATGTCATTAAAAGCTACTACTGATAATGCTTCTGGCTTTTTTATATGGTTCGATATAAACAATAAAAAAGAATACTATGCTACACCAATGAATCATTATTATAATAATATAGCCAATAGCAAAAATTCAAAATATCGTCATATTTTCTATAATCCTCATTTTTCTATACCAAAGACGAGTCCAAAAAAAAATCAAGCAGCATTTAATAAACATTTTATACAAATGATGCTACTAGATATGGATCATCCTTTTGAAGAACAATTAGGAAGAATTTTAATAAATTTTATTAATTGTAGATTAGATAAATATGAATATGCAAATAAAGATTTCTTTTGCTTATATGGTTTTGAATTATTAAATAATCCAAATACTAATAACAAAGTTAAAAAGAATTTTCGTTTAAAAATAGATTATGAGAATCCAGAAGAATTTAAAAGAATAACAAAAAAATATTTTGAAGCGTCTAGAGCTAAACTTACGCATTTGCAAAATCAGTTTAGGGATTGTATAAATTATGTATATAACCTTAACAAAGATAGTGAAGATGAAAAATATAATCGTATTACTAAATTTCAAGCATATGCAATTAAAAATAATATGATTAAATATTCTGAAAATGTTGAGATACTATATAGTACTTCATCTATTTTCAAAAATGATTTTGAACATGTAAAGCTTTCTGACATTAATAAATTACTTAACAAAGATGAAATAAGTCTGCAAACAAGTAATAAATATTCTAGTACAGAATTAAGTAGTATTCTTTTTATAGTACTTAATGAACTTGTAAATAACGATATAAGCATTAAGATTTGTAAGAATTGTGGAAGATACTTTATTCCACTACATAGACACGCAGAAGTTTATTGCGATCTACCACCTGAAAAATACAATGATAAAACTTGTAGAGAATTAGGTGCTCGTACTACATATAATAAAGCTATAAATGATGTTGAAGGTTTATTAATTTATAGAAGAACATACCAAAAAAGATTAATGGAACTATCAAGGAATCCTAATGCTACTGAAAAAGATAAGGAAAGATTTAATAATTGGAAAAAAACAGCACAAGGAAAGATTAAAGATTTTAAAAGTGGTAAAATTAATGAAAAGACATTAAATGATTGGATGAAAAATAATAAAGATTTATAGATTGGAGGTACTAAATGTTTGAAGTAAAAAACTTTGATAATTGGATTGAAGATAAAGTCTCAGGAAAATTTGGTAGCGGTGCAAGTGAGAAAATATGGCTTGTAAATCCTGAAACAAATGAAAAAGGACTTTTTAAATTTCCTAAAGTAAAACATGATGGAACAATAACAGGCGAATATTGGGCTGAAAAATTAGCTGAAGAAATAGGAAAACTAATAAATGTTGAATGTTCTAAAATTGATATGGGTACATATAAACGGAAGAATCGGCTCAATGAGTTATAGTTTTTTAAGTAATATTACTTCTCTTAGTGAAGGGGTAGAATTTATTTTAGGAAAATATCCTTATTATGATAGAGATACATTGGTAGATAAATATTCTGATATGCCTTATTCTTTTCAAATGATTGTAGAAAGTATGAAAGGAATATTAGGAATAAGCACAATTTCTAAAATAGTATTATTTGATGCACTTATAGGAAATAGTGATAGACATCATAGTAATTGGGGAATTACAGAAACAAAAGCATTTTTATCTTTAGAAAAAGGACTTTTCCCAGTTAATGCAATGACTATAAGTCCTTTATATGATAATGGTTCGTCACTATGTTCATATATTAATGAAAATGATATAGAAACAATTTTAAAAGATAAAATGAAATATGAAGCTATTATAAATACAAAATCAAAATCAGCTATAGGTTGGAACAATATACGACCTATTAGACATTTTGAGTTAGTTAAAAATCTAAAAGATGAATACTATAATGAAACAGTAGATTTTGTTAAAATTATTAGAGAAAATATAACAGAACAATCAATTGATACTATTTTAAGTAATTTTGATGATACAATTATAAGTAATCAAATGAAGAAATTATTAAAACAATTTATAATTGATAGAAAAAATAGAATTATTGAGATATATAATCTAGAAAGTGAGGATTAAAATGGAAAAGGATTTAGTATATTTAGTCTGGACAGATGTAAATACAGGTAATAAATATCAAGTTGCAGAATTATATAAACAAGAAAATACATTTTATTTTAAATACATTTTAGATAATGTTAAGGAAGCTCAAAAAGCAGGATTTAAACTACTTGTAGCATTTCCACAAATTAATGCATTATATGATAATCCAAAACTATTTGCTAATTTTGCAGCAAGATTGCCAGAGCCAACAAGACCAGAAATTAAAGAAATTTTGGCAACTTATGGAATGACAGAATATGATGATTTTGAACTACTAAAAAGAAGTGGTGCAAAACTTCCTACTGATGATTATGAATTTGTAAGATAGTCTATAAATTTGCCAATATCATTGGCAAATTTAAGAAATGAGGTTAAATATGTCTTGTACATATTATTTAAGGGATAGAAAAATTACGAATAAAACAATACAGCAATTAAAAGTGTTAGAAGAAGAATTTAATACAAAACTTAATAGCTTATATGAAGAACTTAATAATAGAGTTGCTAGTATCTTGCCTATCAATAATGAAGATGTAATGGAAGAATGTAGACAATATGAGCCTGAATACATAAATGAAACAAAATTGTATATTGACCCTATAAATAATTATGTCATTGGAGTACAAATTGCAGGAGATTTTAGATTTCGTAATTTTACAGACTTAAGTCGTTTTGTGAATTTTTATAAAGAAAATGAGTCTAAATATATTATAATTGATGAATATAACAAAGAATTTACTTTGGATGAATTTTTAAAAGAAGTAAATTTAAGATAAATATTTTATAGGAGATAAATTAATAACAATGAAAATTAGATGTTTAAAATGCAATGATATAATTGAATCAAAAGATTTACATGATTGTGAAAGTTGTAAATGTGGAGCTTGTTCAATTGATGGCGGAAGTCAATATGTAAGGATAGGTGGAGATTTTGAATATATTAATTGCATAAATGAAGATGGTACTGAAGAACCATTAATAAAAGATAATACTAATGTAATTGAAGCAGAAAAAAGATTTTTGAATAAAGAGGTTTAAAATGGAATTAAAAGAATTAGAAAAAGAAATTGATAATATTAAAACTAGAAATAAAAGAGTTGAATTAGATAAAAAATGGGAAACTTGTTGGACTAGAAAAATATGTATTTGCATATTAACATATATAGTAGTGATTGCTTATTCATACATAGTAAGGAATTACTCTAATATTCTTTTAAGCTCATTAGTTCCTGTTATTGGTTTCACATTATCAACACTATCTTTAAAATACATAAGAAAAATATGGGAGAAGAAAATTAAATGAATATAGTTTATGTAATATCACAAGTAGCAGGATTTATAGCATTTATTTTATCTTTAATTGCGTACCATAGAAAAAAGAAAAGCGAAATATTTCAAACTATGATGGTTGCAAATGTATTAGATATAATTCACTATATATTATTAGGTGCATATAGTGGTTGCATTACCAAAGTAATTGCATTAGTTAGAAATGAAATAATAATTGTTAAAGAAAAGAATAAGAAATTTAATAATAATATAGTACTAATTGCAATGTTTATCATATATTTGGTATCAGGAATATTAACATATAAAAATATATATTCTATATTACCAATTATTGCAGCAATGATATATTTATACTTTGTATGGAATGGGAATGAATTAAAAGTTAAAAAATGTGCTTTTTACTGCTATTTTTTGTGGCTTGTATATAATATTTGTGTATTTTCAATAGCTGGAATAACTTCAAATATTGTTTCTATTATTTCAACATTTATAGCCGTATATAATGAAAAAAGGGTTAATAAAAGTAAGGAGATTAAAGAAAATGGATAAATATATAATTGTAACAACATTTTGTAATAAAGAAGAAATAGCGAACAATATAATAAATATATTGCTTGATAAAAAATTAGTAGCAGGAACTCAAATTTCAAAAGTTCATTCTAAATATTGGTGGAATAATGAATTGGAAGAATGTGATGAATATAAATTAGAATTTAGAACAAAAGAAAGTTTATTTGGCAAAATAGAAACTGAAATAAAGAAAATACATAATTATGAAGTTGCTGAAATTTCATACATTGAAATAAAGGATGGAAGTAAGGCATTTTTGAATTGGATAGATAGTAATATTGAATAAAAAGAAAACACCCGAATGATTTTACTCAAACGGGTGTGGCATAATGCCAGGTACACCAAGCTTGATGCCAGGTTACTTTTCGGTTGCGTATGCCTCGTTGAGAATGGCAGCAATTTCGTCCAGGCTTTCGCAAACAGTTGCGCCCATACGGGTAAGTCCTTTCTTGATTTTGCCGATTCCCTTGACTTGGTTTGCAGGGAGTTCTCCGACCGTGCAGAAGATCAGTCTTGAAGCGTCTTTCGTTGCTTCTTCATGAATCTCCCAGCCAGAGTATGTTCCGAGAGCATCTCCGGTAATGACAAAGACATTGAATCTTGCCACCGGCTTGCACGCATCTTCACGCGCTGCGTCAGCTTCGGTCCATTCCGCTACCTGCGGGTCAAAGTAAGGAACATTAGCATGGAGCTTTTCGATCAGCTCACTCCGCCAAGTGCTGTTAGCACAAGTTCCGCCGAGGAATACACAGCCTGCATAGAGAGTCTCGTTCATGTTGATTTTCATAGTAATCCTTTCCGCCCTTATAGGACTTGACCACATTATCTGTAGTCCATTTAAGTTGTAGTATACCATTAGGTATCTAATAATTATTATACTACAATTAACATAAAATGTCAAAAATCATCGTTCTCTCAACTTTTTCTTATCTTTTTTCTTATCTTTAACAATTTCTTTTGATTTTTCAATTTTAAGTTGATTTTTAAGCAGAATGGTTCTATTTTCAATTTCATAGCAGCCCACGATATCTTTATTGGTTTTATTAATTAAAGCCTTTAAATTGGCAATTTCGTGTGTAATTTTCCCTTTGATTTCAGGATTTGTTTCTCTTTTTCTTTTTCTCCATAGATTTTCTCTTTTGCCTTTTAAATTTCGTACTTTCTCCTCTAAATTGAATCTATAAGATTTAAGTTCTTCTAAGTTATTAATTTTATTTTCAGATAGTAAAATGGCTTGCTTACTTAAACTTTCTAAATGTTTTAAAGATATTTTCATTTCTTTTGTAATTGGTACTCTATAGTTTCCAATTTCAATTTTTTCAGGGAGTGGGTCAATTCTTAATAATATGCATATTAGAATATATAATGCAGGAAGTTCTCGTAATTGATGCTCTCTTTGTTTTTGCTTAAATTTATTATATTCTTCAATACTCATTTTATATTTTTTCTTTGGAATATAAACTTGACTATAAGTTTTATTTTCAATTCTATATCGTATCTTTTCTTTAGTATAATTATCTCCAAATAATTCTTGTGGTCTTACAACTTGGTAACTATTATCTCTTTCAATAATAATTCCTGTATCTTCATTTTCTGAAACATAATAGCCTTTTGCTTCTAGCTTTGATACAAACCCCTTATATGAATATGAAATAGCAATTGCATCATCTATATCTTTTTTTACTAATTGCATATATGGATTATTTTTAGCATACAACTTATAATATCCTTTATTCTTCCACGGAGTTTTTATAACGCTTAATCCATTTTCTCTGCATATAAAATCAGATGTTATTCTTATAAAATCCCTTGTTTCTCTATTACTATAAAACTTATACCCACTTTTAAAAGAAACAGAATTTATAACAATATGGTTGTGTACATTATCTGTATTTAGATGTGTTGCAACTACAAATTGAAAGTCATCTCCAAACAGTTCTTTAGCATATTGTAATCCTAGCTCGTGGCATTTCTTTGGAGATATTTCTTTTCCATCAAATGATTGTATTAAATGGTAAGATATTATTCCATCTTCTTTATCAAATCTTTTCTTTGTATCTTGCATTTCGTAAATTGCAGTGTCTGGTCTGCAATTTACACCAGACACATACATCATCTTTTCAGTTTTCTCGCCATTCATAATATACTTAATTATTGTGTTTAATCTTGTTTTTCTAGTCAAAAATTTTGTGACCGCCATAGTAAACTCCACCTTCTTTCTTGGTTGGGGTAAGGTAGAAGTTTTGTAAATCATCTATCATGTCATTAACTTTATTAGCAAGTGGATAATATTTATTATCATCAACATACTGATATGTGTTAGCTACTCTTGCAAGTTGATTTATATTTATTGCAATACCTCTTAAATCATTTAGTATTTTATAAAAGTTTTCATCAGGTTTTTCTTTTATTTGAGTATCATTAATGACATGTCTAAAAAAAGCAGATTCTGATAAACCTGCTTTCAAACATTTCTTTTTTAGTAATTCATTTTCTCTACTATTAAGCCATACTTGTTTTTTTATTGATCTTGTTCGCATAAATTATCATCTCCAATCTCTAATATTTTTTTATAAAACTTTTCTAAAGTTTTGTTTAAAGTATATATTTTATAATTTGTACTTTAAGAATTGTGCGGTAGTACAAATTCATGGCTTGCTTTATACATAAAAACAACAATTGTACTACCACACGCCAGAGTTATTTTTACTTTAAAATGCCCATATTTTTGAAATAAAAGTAAGCCTCATTGCCACCTAAAAAGAACAATTCTTTTGCTTCAATTTCCTTCATATCGTAAAATATTTGTACCAATTTAGATAACATTTTACATTCATAATTGTTCAGATTTCTTCCTTCATTTTGTCCTTCTAAAACCCAATTTAAATTTTTATTTTTTCTTAATAATTCATAATATTGTTCTTGTAATTGTTTGTATTTTTCATTTTTATTTTTCAAATTTCCAATAATATCTTCTAAATATTCTTCAAACATATCTTCATATTCTTTATAAAAACTTTTGATTTCACTCATAACATTTACCTCACTTTTAATCATGAATTAGTTCTTTTAGTACAATTTCTTCAGCTCTATTTTTTATATTATTCATCTTTCCGTACCCATTCTAGTTGGTTATTAGCCTTTAATTCTTCAGTAACATTTTCCTTTTTAGCTAATTCTTTTATAATAGCATTTACTCTTTCTGTAGCTGTTATATCTATATCCATTAAATGCTTTTGTAGTTTATTTTCCATTTGTAAAATCATATATTCAGCTTTCTTATTAGTCTTTAAATAGTTAAGTCTTAACCTTCCATATTTACCTAATTTAAAATTTTTAATATTACTTGGTGCTACTATATTTGGTATATAATAATCTCCTTGTAATACATACTCAATACCAGTTTTACTATCTACAAATTTTTCTTTTAGATTTCCATTTTCATCATATCTTTCATCCATTTTATAAATCCTCCTTAATCTACAAAATTAGCATATAAGCTATTTAAAAATTCTTTTGTATATTGCCTTTGTTCATAATTGCAATAATTTTTATTAGTTATATTAGTATTTTTATTATTAGTATAGTTAGGACGTAAATTCTCCGATTCATGAGTCGTAGAATTTACGCTTCGTGAGTCGGAATTTTTACGAGTCAGATTATCGAATTTTTCATCGTGTACCATTTGGGCAGGGTATAAAAGTTTTGGTTTAGCTTTTCCTTGACTTTTTTCTAATAATAATTTTGCATCTACTAATTCTTTAAATGTTTTTGTACAAGTTTTATCTGAAATATGCAGTATGCTTTGTATTTCTTTTCTAGTAAATATTAAATAAATATTTCCGTTTTTATCTACCCAATTATTCTTAATAGATAGAGTTAGCCTGTCTAATAAAATACCATAAAGAAGTATTGCAGCAGGAGATAAAGAAATATATCTCTCATTTACAAAAAGTTCTTTTGGTATCATATAAAATTTGTATTGATAAATATCTTTTTGATTTATAAATTTAAAATCTTTTTCCATATTTTGTCCTTTCCGAACTTAATATGAAATAAACTAAAAAATTTGGAACTTTAATTTGGAACGAAATTTGATTATTTTTGAGAAACTGACAGAAATTTGCAAAAAAGAAAAACACTTATCAAACTATATTGATAAGTGCTTTTGACGATTTTCTATTTTTATAGATTTCTCTAAATTTCTCTAGAAAATCGTAAGTGTTTGGTGCAGATGGCCGGAATCGAACCGGCACGGTTTATTCAACCGCAGGATTTTAAGTCCTGTGCGTCTGCCAGTTCCGCCACATCTGCATTTATTGAACTGACATTTAGTATTGTACTACAAAACTTTCACATTTGTCAATAATTATTGCAAAATTTTTGCATTTTTTTATTGCATAAAAAATATATGTTAGAATTCTTTAACATACAATCATTGGTTTGAAAGTCTTTTTTAAACATTCGACAATTAGTGTCGAATTCGGTCATACGAAATTTCTTGCTATTTTATACAATGATAGATATAATAAGAACCATACCAATGAGAAGGAGGGGAAAACATTGGAAAAGTCAATTGAAGTATATGGCAACATTGAAATAAAAGATGAATTAGATGAAAAAATTAATAATCCAATTCAAGTAGAATATTATAAAATATGTAATAATAAGAAAAAGAGTACAGAAAAACCTTATGGAATAGGAGTAATAAAAACATATTCAGATGAACTTGAAACAGAAGTTGAAAAAAGAGAGTTTAATCATATATTTAGTAAAGAAAATGATGCAAATAATATGTTAGAACTTTTAATAAGAAACAAGGTAACACCAATCACATTAAAGGATATTCTAAAAGACTTTGTATTAGTATAAAAAAGGTACTTTAATATTAGTGTAAACTGATATTAAAGTGCTTTTTTGTTGCTATTCATTGACTTGAGCCACTTCTGGTGTTAAAATAGTATAGAAATATAAAAGTGAGGTCAAAAAATGCTAGACAGTAAACAAGTTTATCAAAAAAGTATAGAAGTATTAACAAAACACATTTTTGATACAAAAACTATACCAACAGAACGAGAGTGGAACAAAATGGCTGTAAAAGGAAGTTATTTAACAACTCCATCAATTAGTTACATTTCTGGAGAAAGCTTTCCAGAATTATGTAAAAAAATATACAAACAGTTAAAAAAAGAAAAGGAGAGATGAAATAATGAATATTTGGCATGATATAAAAAAAGAAAGAATACAAAAAGATGATTTTGTTTCAGTTATTGAAATTAGCAAAAATGGCAGAAACAAATATGAATTAGATAAGGAAACAGGAATGCTTAGATTAGATAGAGTACTATACACATCTACTCATTATCCAGCAAACTATGGATTTATTCCAAGAACTTATGCAGAAGATAATGACCCATTAGATGTATTAGTTCTATGTCAAGAAGAAATTACTCCGCTTACACTTGTAGAGTGTTACCCAATAGGAGTATTAATAATGACAGATAATGAGGAAAGAGATGAAAAAATTATTGCAATATGCAAAAAAGATCCATTTTTAAATTGTTATCAAGATATAAATGAATTACCACATCAAACTTCATTAGAAATAAAGCACTTTTTTGAAGTGTATAAACAATTAGAAGATAAACAAACAGCAGTTGATAATATTCTTGGAAGAGAAGAAGCTGAAAAAATAATTGAAAAATGCATAAACAGTTATATAGAAAAATTTGAAAAATAAGGAAAATAAAAAATGTTAGAAAAAATAATTTTTAATGTGTTAGCATTGGCACTTTTTACTATTACTTTTCTAAAATTAATAAGAAAAAATGACACTAGTTATATATATGTGTTAGCATTAGAATTTGTGGGCCTTGCAATTAACTTTATAGAACTATTTTTCTCAATAAAATTAAGTATTATTTTAAAAATAATTATTTACATATTTTCAATAATAATTCCTGGTATAATGTTATGGATAGAAAAAGTAAAAAAAATAGACTTTCCAGAATTATTCAATGTAACTATAGCACAAATTTTGAGTGCTTTTGGAAAACAAGAGCAAGCTAAAAAAATGATTATGGATTTCTTAAATAAAAATCCAAATAGTTATATTGCACATAAATGGTTAGCAGAGTTTTATGAAAAAGAAGGCAACTGTGATGCGGCAATTAGTGAATATATGAGAGTAACAGATATAAAAAGAAATGATTTTGTATCTACATATAAACTTTGTGAAGTATTAAATAAAAATAAACAAAACCAAGAAGCTATTAATTTACTAGAGGAAATTTTAAAACAAAAGCCGGAATATGAAAAAGCTAGTAATTTATTAGGAGAAATATTCTTTGAAGAAGAAATGTACAAAGAAGCAATATCAGTATATATGTCAGCACTTAGATACAATCCTGGAAGTTATGATTTATATTATAGTCTAGGAATGGCATATACGATGATAAATGATTTTCAAAGAGCAAAAGAATTTTATAGCAAAGCAGCAGAAATAAACACACTTGCATATAATGCTAAATTAAACCTAGGACAAATTGCATTAATTTATGGAGATTTAGATGAAGCGGAACAATGGTTTATACAAGCTGGAAAACAAGAAGATATAGAAGCTGGTTCATATTATTATTTGTCTCAAATCGCTTTATTAAAGGGAGATGAAGATAAGGCGAAAAATTATATGAATGTTGCAGTTCAGTTAGACCCAAAAGTATATAAACAAGCTCAAAGAGATCCTGTATTTACTCCAATCAAAGAAAAAATAAATCCGCCAGAAGAAAATAAAGAAAATGAAAAAAATAAAACTTTATCAAAAAAAGAAAAAAGCGTAAATAGACACTTAATGAAAACTTGTATTTTAGTTAAAAATTTAAGTAAAGAAGATATAAGAAATGCAAAAGCAAATAGACAAAATGAAATAGATATAGATGAAAAACAAAAAGAATAATAAAAAATATTAAATCATATAATAGTTACAAAGGAGAACAAAGATGGAAGAAATATGTCAATCAATAATTTTGGGAATAGTTCAAGGACTAACAGAGTTCTTACCAATATCAAGTTCAGCACATTTAAATGTTTTTCCATGGATATTTAATTGGAACGATTTATCTGAAGGGATGGATGTAGCATTACATCTTGGTACATTACTTGCACTTGCTATATTTTTCTTTAAAGATTGGATAAATTTAATAAAAGCAGGATATAAAAAAGCTGTAAAAAAAGAAGATTCTACAGATGGAAGAATATTTTGGTATTTAGTAGCTGCAACAATACCTGCAGGAATAATAAGTATTGTTTTAAAAAAAGTATCTGAAAAAATAATAGGAGACAATATTAATGTTCAAATGATAGTAATTGCAATTTCATTAATTGTAATGGGTGCTATATTATACATAGTAGATAAAAAAGCAAAATCAACTACTGATTATAGTCATATATCATTAAAACAATCTATGCTAGTTGGAATATCACAAGCGATAGCAGCTGCATTTCCAGGAGTGTCACGTAGTGGAATTACAATGACTGTTGCAAGAGCTTTAAAAATTGACAGAGAAAGTGCAGCGAAATTTTCTTTTATGTTAGCAATGCCTATAACATTTGCAGCAGTTATATTTAAAATAGGAAGTTTTAAATTTGACTTAGCATTAATTTTAGGAATACTTGCAAGCTTTGTTGTTGGATTTTTGATTATAAAATTTTTGATGAATTATTTGAAAAAAGGAAATTTCAAAATTTTTGCAATTTATAGAATTATATTTGGAATAATAATTATAATTTTAGCATTAACAAGAATGTAAAATTAAAAAATAATAAAAAGGCACTTTATAAAGTGTCTTTTTATTACAAAAATATTACAAAAATATTACAATTCTATTAAATATAAATGAATTATATTGACTTTTTACTAAAAATAGATAGAATTGATAGTATCAAATGGAAAAAATATGCCGAATTAAGAAGAATTTCAAGTATGTTTTTTTATTAATTTGCGAAATATAGTAATAGAAATCTTATTTTAAACGAAGGAGAAAACGATGACTAGCTGTTTAGGAATTTTCATAGAACCGAATATAATTAAATATGCTAAAATTTCAAAAGACCATGATAATCTAAGAGTTGAATCGTTTGGAATAAAATTTTATGATAAGATAGGTGAAGCTATAAATCAAATAATTAGTGATACATATAGCTTTAAAACACCAATTAGTATAAACTTATCAGAAGAATCTTATCAATATTTTAATATGTTTACATTACTAAATAAAGCAGATTTAAGAAAAGCTATACAAACAGAATTTGAAGAATTTTGCTCTGAAAAAGGCATAAACAGAAATACATTAGAAACAAGATATATACTAGTAAATAACATTGATGATAAAGAAAAAATAAAAGTAATTCATATTGCAACTAATAAAACATCAATGATTAATCAAGAACAACCTTTAGCTGAATATAGAGTTTCTACAATATCTCCAATATCAGTTAGTATTTCCAATATTGCAAATTTAAAACAAAAAGAAAATGTATTAATTGTTAATATGGAAAATCAAACTACAATTACGACAATCACTGACCAAAAAATATATCAAATAGATAAATTAGAAAATGGTGCGGCAGAAGCACTAGAAGAAATTAGATTAAAAGAAAACTCATATTCTAAAGCTTATGAAATTTGTAAAAATAGTACAATTTATACAATGGAAGGTCAAGAATTACAAGAAGAAACAAATGAATACTTAGATAATATTATGCCTACATTATATAAAATTGCAACAGCTGTAAAAGAAATTGTTTCAAGTAGTTTAATGAAAATAGATAAAGTTTATTTAACTGGAACATTATCTGTTGTAAATAATATTGACTTATATTTTCAAGAAGTTCTTGGAACAGAAAAATGTGAAATATTAAAACCATTTTTTATAAAAGACAGTTTAAAGGTAAATATGAAAGACTATATTGAAGTAAATTCTGCAATTGCACTAGCACTACAGGGACTTGAATATGGTATAAAAGAAGTTAACTTTAAAAAACAAACATTTAAAGACAGTCTGAGTGGAATGTTTTCTGGTATGAAAACAGAAGGTAAAGGCGAAAATGGTAAACCAAGCGGACCAAAAGTATTAACTAACTTTAACATGAGTCTTAAAGGAAAGTTTGATGCTACTGAAAGATGGATGTTAAGAACAATTGGTGGAATTTTAATATTAACAGTTGTGTATATAGCATTAGCAATGTTTATAAGTAATGCAATAGATACTAAAAATGAACAAATAGCAGATGTTAAATTAGATACACAAAAAAAAATTGCTGAAGTAAGTGCAGATATTCAAAATGTAAATGCAAAAACAAATGAATATCAACGACTATCAGACAACTTAAAAAATATTAGCAACCAAGTTTCAGAAAATAGCAAAAATAAAAACAATATACCAAACTTATTAAGTGAAATAATGTATGCTATTCCAAAAGGAGTTCAAATTACAGCTATAGAAAATACAAGTGGAAAACACATTATTATACAAGCACAATCAGAAAAATATGAACAACTTGGATACTTTAAAGCTATATTAAGAACTAAAGGTATATTAACACCAGACACAATTACTTCTTCTCCAGGAGAAAAGAGTGAAAACTTAGTAAAAGCCACAATAGAAGGAGATATGCCATGAGAAAAATTTTAATAGGATTTTTAATAGTATTGTTAGTTATCATGGCGTATTTGATGATTTTTAAAGGACTAGAACTTGGAGACTTTAAAGTTTTGAGTGCAAGTCAAATTGTTGAAGAAAATGATAGATTAACAAAAGAAATTTCAGACACAGAAGAATTAATTAATAGCAGATATCCAACAGAAAATGACAAATTAAATACGAGTGTTTCGAAATTATTAACAGCAAAAGATGAATATTTAGAATTAGCAAATGTAAGTACTAAATCAGAACTAAGTAAGGCAAGTACAGTTGAAACTTATACAGTTGAATTCTTATGGACAAGACTAGGAAGACATGCTACTGCTGAAGGGGTAAATTTAAATTACACACCTAGTGGTAACAGTATAGACTTTACAGTTGTTGGAGAATATATACCAATTCTTAGCTTTATAGCTACAATAGAAAATGATAGTAAGCTAGGATTCACAATTGAAAATTTCAAACTTGTACCAAGTGGTGAAAACCTACAAGCAAGCTTTACTACAAGAAATGTAAATATAAAAAAGGAAAGCACAACAAACACATCATCATCTAGTGATACACCTATAGTAACACAAGAAAATACAGACACTAGTACACAAACACAAACTGAAACTGAAACACAACCAATTGCACAATAAAATAAAACATAAAGGAGAAAAGAATGTTCAAATCAGTTATTAAAGAAATATTAATAATGCTATTATTATGTGTAGCCATAGTATTAATTTTGGGAGTTATATTTTATAACTATATTCCAACAAATAAGGCTATACCAAATAAATTAGCAGCATATACAACTCCAGAAAATGTGAAAACAGAAATAGAAGAAGAAGTTGAAGCAGCTGAAAAAGAAGAAATAACATACCAAATAGATGGAACAGACTTAAAATTATATAAAGCTACTCACGGATATACAACAGGAAAAACAAATCCGTTTTCTGCGAGCACAAGTGTAGATAATGTAGAAAACACTGAAAACAACACAGAAACAAATACAAATGTTGATAAAAATTCAACAGGTACATTCTACAATAATACAGGAATGAAATAATTTAAGGTTATATTTATTTTACTTTATATAAATATATACAATAAATCTAAAGAAGAAAGGAGTGAAAAAACTATGAGAAATGAAAGAGGTATTACATTAATCGCTTTAGTAGTTACTATAGTTGTATTATTAATTTTAGCAGGAGTAACAATTACTTATGCTTTAGGAGATAATGGAATATTTGGTACTGCAAAAAAAGCAGAACTTGGCTCAGTTAAAGCTACATTTTCAGATGCAGTAAGTACTACACAAGCAGAATGTTTAATTAAACTACATGATCCAGATGATAAAGTTCCAGAAACAGCAGCTGAACTTTTAACGATGGTTAAGAATTATTTACCAGATGCTTGGAAGGAAAAAACTTCAGCAACTACATTATCTTTCACAGATGGTAAATTAGAAGGAACAATTTCTTATGCGAAAGATGAATCAAAAACTTACACAATTACTGTAGCAAATGGTATAGTTACAAAAGTTCAATAAGTTTAATTAATGTAGCGAATTATATTTAATTAAAATTCAATTATAATTTAGGCATATGCATACATGTATATGCCTAAAATTATATTATAGGTAGGAAAGTATGAATACAATATTATATGCTTTAATTTTTATTATAGGAACATTATTTGGAAGTTTTTTTACATTAGCTGTATATCGTATACCACTTGGAAAAGACATAATACATGAACGTTCATTTTGCCCAAACTGTAATCATAAACTAGGCTTTTTTGACTTGATTCCAATTCTTAGCTATATATTTTTAGGAGGAAAGTGCAGATATTGTAAACAAAAAATACGCCCAAGGTATCTTTTATTAGAGATTGCTTCAGGTATAATTTTTGTTTTATTTGCTATGTCTTTAAGATTAAATTTATTTACAACAAGTATAAATACATGGGTATATTTTGTTTTTGGAATATTTTATTTAGTAAGTTTAGTTATAATTGCAGGAATTGACAAAGAGAAAATTAAAGTTCAAAAATCAGTATTATTATTTGGTTTTATTGTTCAAGCACTATATATAATTTATCTATATATAGTAGAAGAAAAATTTAATATATATAGATATGTTATATATTTAGGAATTATTGTAATATTAGTATTAATAGATATATTCATATTAAGAAAAAAAGCAGAAAATAGTTATGCAGTTGAAAACTTACTGCTTTGCATGTTATTACTAGGATTTACTTATGAAATAACTACATTTTTAACAATTACATATACATTAATATGTATAGTTATTCAACTTCTGTTAAACAAATTAGATTCAAGAAAAAATAAGACAGTTAAAAAAGAGCAAAAGACAAGCAAAATTCCAATAGGATTTTACTTATGCATGACAAATATTATATGTTTAATTATTACTAATTTTTACATTTTTTATAGACTATAAAAAATAAAATAGAGGAAAAGATGAATCAAAAAAATATTTTTAAATTAAAATCTAATAAAGGCTTTACGATGCAAGACTTAATAATAGCTATAACTATATTTTCAATATTTACAGGGTTAATATGTACTCTAATTGTAAATATATTTATAATGCAAGCAGAAAGTAATGCGCAAGAGGTAGCAACTTTATATGCGGTACAAATAGTAGAGTATATAGATAAAATTGCTTTTGAAGACGTTACTGAAAATTTATCAACAGAAGTTGTTGAAATGTTTAATATTCCAAGTGGATTTAATATTGATATAAAAGTAACAGAATATAAAACTAGTACTAAATCTACTAAGGAATCAGGCTTAAAGACTCAAGCAAACTTTGAAGAGGCAGAAATAACGACTGACGAATATGATGTATATACAAAAATGGTAAGTACAAATATTAGTTACACACTTAACAAAGAAGAGAAAAACATTCTTATTAATAGATTAAAAATAAGAGAAATATAAGGAGAAAACATGAAATCTGAACAAGGTGTTACATTAACTTCACTTGTAATATATATTGCTGTTGCTACAGTACTTATAAGTACTATGGCAGTTATGAGTTCACATTTTTTTGCTAATATACAACTTGTAAAAAATCAAAGTGATTATGTTGTAGAATATAATAAATTTAATATGTTTTTTATACAAGATGTTAAGGCTAATAAAGCTGCAAGTATAATAGGTACAACAATAGTTTTTGAAGATGGAACAAAATATGAATATAAAGATGAATCAATATATAGAAATGATAAAAAAATTGCAAAAAATATAAGAACAGCTTCATTTGAACCAGCAACATATACTGTAAACAATGTGACTAAAAATTTAATAAAAGTAAACTTAAATATTGGAGTTGAGAAAAAGTCATATCAAAAACAAATAGAATATGTGTTAAAATATTGGTAAGTTTTTGTAAATATTAAAAAAATATATGTAAATAACAATTTTTATAGTATAATTATTATGAACTAATGAAAAATTGAAAGGAGAATTACAGATGGAAAAAAGACAACCAATGGGAATAGAACTTGTAAAAAGAGGAATAGTAACAGAATCTGATATTGAAAAGGCATTAGACTATCAAAAAACACATCCAAATAAAAAAATTGGTGATATTGTAAATATACTAGGATTATGTGATTCACATGTTTTGATAAATGCTGTTGGGGAAATATTAGAGGAAAAAGCTATATATTTACAAGAAAAAGATATTAGAATAGATGTGCAAGAATATATAGCATTAGATTTAGTAAAACAATACAAAGCAATTCCTTTTGAGATATCATCAGGAAAAATAAAAGTATGTTTTGCAGATACATCAAATAAAAGATCAATAGATGTTATTAGACTTTTATTACTAAATAAAGGTTTAGTAATGGAAAAATATATATCATTTGAAACAAATATTGATAAAATTATAGAAGCTTTAGAAGGAACATCTGCAGGAAATATTGATATAAATGCGGATGTTTCAGGATTAGTTGATAGCATTATAAAAACTGCAATGGAAAAAAGAGCAAGTGATATACACATAGAACCTCTAGAAAAAATTATAAGAGTTAGATATAGAATTGACGGACAATTAGTTGATGCAGCACAAATAGATAAAGACAAACAAGCACAAATAATAGGAAGATTAAAAGCAATTTCAAATATGCATCAAGAAAAACAAGAATCACAAGATGGTAGAATACTTGAATACTCTAACTATAATATTCGTGTATCTTCACAAAAAAATGTAAATGGAGAAAAATTCGTATTAAGATTATTAAAGAAAAATGAAGATATACGTCAAATATTTGACTTAGGATTTCCAAATGATGAAGAACTAGTTAGAAAAAGCTTTAATAAGAAAAACTGTATTACAATAGTTGCAGCTCCAACTGGAGAAGGAAAAACAACAACTTTATACAGTATAATTGATTATTTGAATAGACCACAAATAAATATAACAACAATTGAAGACCCAGTAGAAATAAGAATAGATGGATTAAACCAAATAGAAGTAGATGCCAAAGCAAGCTTTTCAAGTTCTCTAAGAACAGTTTTAAGACAAGACCCTGATATTATTCTTGTAGGAGAAATTCGTGATAGAGAAACTGCAGAAATAGCAATGCAAGCTGGACAAACAGGTCACTATGTATTATCAACAATACACACTATTGATAGTATAGAAGTTATAACAAGACTTAGAAAAATGGGAATGTCAAACTATGATATTTCAAGTATTTTAGCAACATCTGTATCACAAAGATTGGTTAGAAAAATTTGCCCATATTGTGCAAAAGAAAGAGATTTTACAGATAAAGAAAAAGAAATTATTAATAAAATTGGTGAAAAATATAATACAAAATTTGACTTTAAAGGTAAGAAAACCTATGAACCAGTAGGATGTAAAAAATGTAACCAAAGTGGATATCTTAACAGAATAGGAATATTTGAAGTTTTAAACATAGATGATGAAGTAAGAGACTTAATTGCTAGAGATGGCTCTAGTATGGAAATTAGAGCAAAAGCATTAGAGCTAGGATATAAACCATTAGTAATAGACGGACTAAAGAAAGTACTAAATGGAATTACTACACTAGATGAAATAAATAATAAACTTATTATTTATTAAAAGGGAAACATAGGAGGAAAATCATGATTAATATAGAAAAAATTTTAAGTCTAGCAATTGAAAAAGATGCTTCAGATATTCATTTGATTGCAGGAATTAAACCATATTTAAGAGTCAGAAGAGACTTAGTAGATCTAGAGGATTTTGATGAATTAACAGATGAAGACATGTTTGAAATATATGATTATTTTGTAAGAGGAAATGTTGAAAAAGATGCAGTATTTAAAAAAGACAAAAAATTAGATGCATCTTATGAATATGATGGTACTAGAATCAGGGTAAATATTTCAATGTCAGATGATTTACCAATAGTGGTTTTAAGATTAATAAAAAGTACTTTACCTAAATATGAAGATTTAGGAGTACCAGATATTGTTAGAAGAATGATGAGTCAACCACAAGGACTAATCCTTGTAACAGGAAAGACTAACTCTGGTAAAACAACAACATTAAATGCTTTAATAAACGAAGTAAATGAAACACAAAATAAAAAAATATTAACACTTGAAAGCCCAGTAGAGTATAAGCACAGGTGCAAAAAATCTATAATAGTACAAAAAGAAGTTGGAGTAGGAAGAGATTGCCCAGATTATAGTTCTGGTGTAAAGAACTGTTTAAGAGAAGATTGTGACATATTAATAATTGGAGAGATTCGTGATAGAGAAACAATGGATGCTGCAATAGAAACAGCAGAAGCAGGACACTTAGTAATAGGCACACTACATACTAAATCTTGTGCGGAAACTATCGACAGAATGATAAACTTCTATGATATTAGAGATCAACAAACTGTAAAATATTTAATAGCTTCATTATTAAAATTAGTTGTATCTCAAAGATTATTAAAAGGAAGAGATGACTCACTTGTTTTAGTACCAGAAGTAATGGTAGTAGATAATACAATAGCTGGTGTAATAAGAAAAGATAAATTAGGTGTTTCTGAAATAGAAGATGCTATACAAAGTGGTGCTGATAAAGGAAGTATAGGATTAATAAATTCTTTAGCACAATTATTTGTTAATGATAAAATTTCATTAGATCAAGCTAAAGGACAAATTGAAGAAAAAAATATTGAAACACTAAATAGAACTATTATGCAAATGAAAATAAAAAGAGAAAATGATGGTAAAAAAATTAATATGATGAATTAAAATTTGACAGTAAAGGAGGAGAAGAAGTGCCTGAATATGTATATAGAGCTGTAACTAAAAGAGGGCAGATAGTGCGTAATAAAGTAGAATCAAGCAATAAAAGCAATTTGATAAAAAAACTAAAATCAAATGATCTACTTCCAATTGAAGTTTTACAAGTAAGTTATGCTAGCAAAAAAGCTAGAGGCCCAAAAAAGAACATTATGAATATAGATGACATTATGAAAACAGCTAACTCAGCTAATATACTTCAAGGTAGAGAAGAGTCTAAACATACGGCTAGAGAAAAATTTAATATATTATTAACAACAGGACAAAAAGTTACTGTAAGAGATATTATTATATTTACTCAAAACTTTTACTTGCTAAAAAGAGCGAACTTTAATAATATACATGCTTTAAATACTATTATAAATAGTACCGACAACCTTTCTTTTAGAGGAATTATAGAAGATATTTTAGCAGGTGTAGAAGCCGGAGAATATATGTATACAACAATGGAATACTATTCAGATATATTCCCTTATGTATATATAAATATGATAAAAGTAGGAGAACTATCAGGTTCACTTACAAACTCTTTAGAACAAGCTGTACAATACCTTGAAGATACAACAACAAGAAATAAAAAAATAAGAGGTATATTAATACCAAACTTAGCACAATTTATTAGTATTTTGTTATTATTAATTTTTGGTACAATATTTATATTACCAGAAATACAAAAAGTGTTTAACTCAATTGGTGAGGGAGTACAACTTCCTGAACCAACATTGAAATTTATGGCATTAGTCGATAACCTAACATTATACTGGTATATACCTGTAGGAATTATTGCAATAATCGCATTATTAGTTGTAGGTTATATAAGTACTCCAAAGGGAAAATATAACTGGCATTATTTTAAATACAAAGCTCCAATATTTGGAAGACTTATATTTGGAATTGATTTTTCACGACTAATGAGAGCTATGCTTTTAAATTTAAAAAATGGTATGAGAATTCAAGAGGCTTTAAATGTTAGTAAATCTGTTGTAAAGAACTATGTAATGCTTTCAATAATAGAAACATCTATAAATAATATTTTAATAGGTGGTTCATGGATAGAGCCATTTGAAAAATCAGGACTATGTTCTTCAATGGAAATAGAAATGCTTAAAATAGGTATGCAAACTGACTTACCAGATATGATGGAAAAATTACTTGATTATATGGACGTAGATATTCAAAACAGCTTAAACAAAATCATGAAAGTACTTCCAGAGATTTCTTACTCTTTTGTTGGAATATTGCTAATTATACTAGTTGTAGTTTTATTAGTACCATGTATCCAATTATATATGGGAGAATTCATTATAGAAGGACTTGGAGTATAAAAAATAAAAAGCTCTGTGAAAACAGGGCTTTTTTGCATTAATAATAGATGAAAGGAAAAGTGCAATGAAAGTAGGAGTTGACTTAGGCGGAAGCCATATAGGAATGGGAATAATTGATGATAATGGCAGAATATTAGAGAAAAAAGAAATTGAATTATATAATATTCAAAATATGCAAGAATTCATTATTGATTCAATATCAAATGAAATTGATTATTACATAAAAAAATATAATGATATTGAAATGATAGGAATAGCAAGTCCGGGAACACCAAAAGACGGTAAGCTTACTAATATTGTTAATTTAGGAATAAAGGAACTTGATATTAGCACAATACTAAAATTTAAATTTAATATACCAGTAAAAGTAAAAAATGATGCAAAATGTGCGGCAATTGCTGAAATGAAATATGGAGCGTTAAATTCATATCAAGATGCAGTATTTTTATGTTTGGGAACAGGAATAGGTGGAGCAGTATTTATGGGAGGCAAAGAATTAGAACCTATAAGAAATTCAGGCATGGAACTTGGCCATATAGTAATTGAAAAAAATGGTATACAATGCAATTGTGGAAAAAGAGGATGTTTTGAGACATATTGCTCTATAAAAAGATTAAAAAATAAATTAATGGAAACAATGAATATATCAAAAGAAATAGATGGAAAAGAATTGCTAAATTTATTGAAACGAAATAATGATGAAAAAGTAAAAGATATTATAAATGAATATATAGATGATTTAATTGTAGGACTTTCAAATATTATAGATATTTTTGAGCCACAAGCAATTTGCTTGGGTGGTGGATTTGTATATTTTGAAGATATATTATATAAACCATTTTTAAAGAAATATTATGAAGAAAAATATGTATTTAATAAAGAGGAACTTCCAGAAATAAAATTAGCATTATTAGGCAATGATGCAGGAATAATAGGTGCTACACTTATATAAAGTTTGACAAAAATATAAAAAAATAGTATAATAGTTAACAGTTGTTACCAATATTGGTAAAGAAGAGATTTATATTTGTATATTAATAAAAATAGAGCGGTTAAGAAAATTATAAATTTATTATAATATGTTTTGAGCGGAATAGAAAACATATTCAATATTTTTATATCCTAAGAAATTAATCTTAGGAGGTAATTTCTGTAGAAAAAATACTGAAATTTATTTTTATCTATATATCTGTGCAGTTATGTAACAGATATATTTATTCTATGTTTTTAATAGGCAAAATAATGAGAAAAACAACAATTTAATAAAAAAGGAGAGAAAAATTTTAAATGACAAATGAATTAAAGCAGAATGAAGAAAAGCAAAAAGAAAATACTGAAAGAAAAGAAAAAAAAGCTAGATATTCAGTTAGAAAAAATGGTAAAGTTAACAAAAACAAAAGAGAAGAAGAAAAAGTAGCTCAACAAGAAAAGGAAAATATAACATCTAAAAAGAAAACAAATACTAAATTAAAAAGAAAGGAAAAATTAGATTTTAATTTCAAAAAATCAAACCTAAAAATAATTCCTCTAGGAGGATTACAAGAAATAGGTAAAAACATTACAGTTTTTGAATATGAAGATGAAATAATACTTGTAGACTGTGGACTAGAGTTTCCAGGAGATGACATGTTAGGAGTTGATTTAGTAATTCCTGATGTGACATATTTAGTAAAAAATAAAGAGAAAATTAAAGGATTAGTTATAACACATGGACATGAAGATCATATAGGAGCAATTCCGTATATATTAAAACAAATTAATATACCTATATATGCTACACAATTAACAATTTCACTTATAAAAAATAAACTTGAGGAACATAAATTAACTCAAACTACAAAATTATATACTGTAAAACAAGGACAAACTATAAAGTTTAAACAAATGCAAGTAGAATTTATAAACAGTAACCACAGTATACCAGATGCTGTAATGCTTGCAATTACAACACCTGTAGGTACAATTCTTCACACAGGAGACTTTAAAATTGATTATACACCAATAGATGACAAAGTAATTGACTTAAATAGAATTGCAGAACTAGGAAATAAAGGAATACTAGCATTACTTTCAGATAGTACAAACAGCGAAAGAAAAGGATTTACAATGTCTGAAAGCTCAGTTGGAGAAGTATTTGATAGACTATTTTTGAATAATTCAAAAAGAATAGTAGTAGCAACCTTTGCATCAAATGTACATCGTGTACAACAAATAGTTAATTCTTCAATCAAATATGGAAGAAAAATTGCAGTATGTGGTAGAAGTATGATGAACATGATAGATGCTGCAATTGAACTAGGTTATATAAAAGGTGCAGAAGACGTATTTATAGATATTGACAATATTAAAAATTACAGTGATGATCAATTGGTTATTATAACAACAGGAAGTCAAGGAGAAGCAATGTCAGCCTTAACAAGAATGGCAAATGGAGACCATAAAAAAGTAACTATAACTTCAAATGATATGGTAATAATATCAGCTACTCCAATTCCAGGAAATGAAAAATATGTATCAAAAGTAATTGATGAACTTATGAAAATTGGTGCAGAAGTTATATACAGTTCTTTAGAAGATGTGCACGTATCAGGTCACGCATGCCAAGAAGAACAAAAATTAATAATAACTTTAGCAAAACCAAAATTCTTTATACCAGTTCACGGTGAATACAGACAACTTATAGCTCATGCAGAAACAGCTAAAAAACTAGGAATAGAACCTAAAAATATTTTCATAATGTCAAATGGTAGAACATTAGAATTAAATGAAAATGAAGCAACACTTACTACATCTGTTCCAAACGGAAAAGTTTTAGTTGATGGTTTAGGAGTAGGAGATGTTGGAAACATAGTTTTACGTGATAGACAACACTTATCACAAGATGGACTAATAGTTATAGTTGTTGCAATGGATTCAAGTACAGGTGAAATTATATCTGAGCCAGATGTTGTATCAAGAGGATTTGTATATGTTAGAGAATCTGAAAACTTAATGGATGATATTAAAAAGGTAATCTATGAAGAAATTAGAAAGTGTGAAGAAAATCACATTACAGATTGGTCAACAATAAAATCTAATTTAAAAGATACTTTAAGAGACTATATATTTGAAAAAACAAAGAGAAATCCTATGATTTTACCAATTATAACAGAGGTCTAATAAAACACAATAGTACCAAGTATTTTACAGCTTGGTACTATTTATTTGTTACTAATAATTAAAGTTATTGGATATCTTGAAAAAGAGAATAAAATAGAGTATAATAAATGATATTTAAAAAGCAATTACTGAAAGGAAGAGTAAAAATGGATTATAAAGATTTAGCAAATTTAATATTTCCAGATGCAAAACCAATTTCATATTATGAGGAAAAATATCCAGAAAGAAACTTACCAGAAGGAGCAATGGTAGTACGTTTTGCACCAAGTCCAACAGGATATGTTCATATTGGTGGGTTATATCAAAGCATTATATGTACAACACTTGCAAAACAAACCAAAGGTGTTAGTATATTAAGAATAGAAGACACAGACCAAAAAAGATTAATTGAAAATGGTGTAGTACAAATAGTAGAAGCAGTTAAAGATTTTGGTATTGTATTTGATGAAGGTATGATAAATGAAACTGAAGAAAAAGGAAATTATGGACCATATAAACAAAGTGCTAGAAAAGATATATACCAAGCTTTTGCTAAATATTTAATAGAACAAGGCAAAGCATATCCATGTTTTGCAACACCAGAAGAACTTGATGAAATGCGTAAAAAACAAGAAGCAGCTAAAATTAGACCTGGCTATTATGGAGTATGGGCAACATACCGTAATTTATCAGTAGAAGAAGCTGCAGAAAAAATAAAAGCTGGTGAACCATATATTGTTAGATTTAAGTCTATGGGAAATGAAGAAAGAAAAATTAGACATCATGATGTAATAAAAGGAAATGTTGAATTCCCTGAAAATGATCAAGATATAGTTATTATAAAAGCAGATGGTTTACCAACATACCATTTTGCGCATGCTGTTGATGATCACTTAATGAGAGTTACACATGTGATTCGTGCTGATGAATGGCTATCTTCAGTACCACTTCATTTAGAGTTATTTAAAGCACTGGGATTTGCAGTGCCTAAATATGCACATACATCTGCAATATTAAAAGATGATGAAGGTAAAAAACGTAAAATTAGTAAACGTAAAGACCCAGAAGCAGCAGTTAGTTACTATCATGAAGAAGGTATACCTGCAGAAGCTGTATATCAATATTTGTTAAATATAGCAAATTCGAATTTTGAAACATGGAAAAGAGCAAATCCAGATAAAGATATATCAGAATTTGATTTTGAACTTAACAAAATGAGTGTAAGTGGTGCAATTTTTGATATGGTAAAATTACTAGACATATCAAAAAATGTTATATCTACATATTCTAAAGAAAGAGTATATGAAGACTCTTTAAACTGGGCAAAACGTTATGACAAAGAACTTGAAGAAATGCTACAAGATAAAGAATATGCTTTAAAAGTATTTGGAATTGAAAGAGGAACAGCTAAACCTAGAAAAGATATATCTAAATGGGCAGAAATAAAAAATGCAATTTATTATATGTATGATGAAAAATTCTTTAGTTTAGATAATAACTTTGAATATGCTAAAATAAATGATAAAGAAGAAATTAAAAAAATATTATCATTATACTTAGAAAAATACTTCAATATAAATGATGATAAACAAACTTGGTTTGATAAAATAAAAGATTTATCAGAAGAATTAGGATATGCTAGAGAAGTGAAAATGTTCAAACAAGAACCTGAAAAATGGAAAGCACATGTAGGAGATGTTAGTACAGTATTAAGAGTTTCATTAACAGGAAGACAACAAACACCAGATTTATATGAAATTATGCAAGTATTAGGAAAAGAAAGCATTGAAAAAAGACTAAAAAACATAATTGAAAAATAAAAAGAGGGGAGTTCCTATGGAATATAATGTAGGTGATATTGTTAGAACAAAAAAACAACATCCTTGTGGAAGTAAACTATGGGAATTGACTAGAGTTGGTGTTGATTTTAAAATGAAATGTTTAGGGTGTGGACATGTAGTTGTTTTAGAACGTCAAAAAGCATTAAAAGCAATAACTAAAAAAGAAAGTGTATTTCTGTTATAATATAATTTCTAATAAATAGTAAAAAAAGCCGGCAAAATTTGATTTATTTTGTCGGCTTTATTAATTAAAAATTATATATGTTTTTCAATTTCTTCCCAAACTTTATCTGTATAAATTTTTCTTTCACTAGAACATGGAAGAAATGTAATATCTTTTAATGGATTTAAAATATTTTGTAAATTAGTTACAGCATCATCTACCTTTGTAACAGCTAGTTTATCTGCCTTATTTGCAATTACAATACAAGGTAAGTTTGTTTTAAAAATATAATCATACATAAGCTTATCATTAGCAGTAGGATCATGTCTAATATCTATTAAAAATACTATTAAAGCAATATTTTTACTTTTTTGTAAATACTCTTCAATAAAAGTTCCAACTTTTGCTTGTTCTTGTTTAGACATTTTACTAAAACCATAACCAGGTAAGTCAACTAAATAAAATTTTTCATCCATATTATAAAAATTGATTTGTCTTGTTTTACCAGGTTCACTACTAGTTCTAGCTAATTTTTTACGATTAACTAATGTATTTATAAAACTAGATTTTCCAACATTAGACTTTCCAACCAATACGACTTGAGGTAAACCATCATCTGGGTATTGTTTAGGACTAACAGCTGAAATTCTAAACTCAGGATTTTTAATAAACATTTTACACCTACTTTCAATAATGTTATTTAATTGGTTTTAAAATCTTAGTTCCGCCCATGTATGGCCATAGAACTTCAGGAATTTTAACACTTCCGTCTTCTTGATAATTGTTTTCAAGTAAAGCAATTAACATACGAGGTGGAGCAACAACAGTATTATTCAAAGTATGAGCATAATAATTTTGTTTTTCACCTTTAATTCTAATACCTAATCGTCTAGCTTGAGCATCAGTTAAGTTAGCACAACTACCAACCTCAAAATATTTTTGTTGTCTTGGACTCCAAGCTTCAACATCACAGCTCTTAGCTTTTAGGTCAGCTAAATCACCACTACAGCATTCAAGAGTACGAACTGGAATATCCATACTTCTAAATAATTCAACTGTATATGACCATAATTTATCATACCAATTCCAGCTATTTTCAGGTTCACAAACAACAATCATTTCTTGTTTCTCAAATTGGTGAATACGGTAAACACCACGTTCTTCAATACCATGAGCACCTTTTTCTTTTCTGAAACAAGGAGAATATGAAGTCATTGTATAAGGAACTTTATCTTTTTGAAGAATTTGATCTTTAAATTTACCAATCATAGAATGCTCACTAGTACCAATTAAATATAAATCTTCTCCTTCAATTTTATACATCATTGCATCCATTTCTTCAAAGCTCATAACACCAGTTACTACACTACTACGAATCATAAAAGGTGGAACGCAATAAGTAAAACCTTTATTAATCATAAAATCTCTAGCATAAGAAATAACTGCAGAGTGAAGTCTAGCAATATCGCCCATTAAGTAATAAAATCCATTACCAGCAACTCTACGGGCAGCATCTAAATCAATACCATCAAATGATTCCATAATATCTGTATGATATGGAATTTCATAACTTGGAACAAATGGTTCTCCGAATTTTTGAATTTCAACATTTTCACTATCATCTTTACCAATTGGAACAGATTCATGAATAATGTTAGGTATTTTCATCATTTTTTCTTGAATTTGTGCAGAATATTCTTCTTCAAGTTTTTCATTTTCAAGTAATTTGTTATTAATTTCTTGTACTTGAGCCTTTATACTTTCTGCTTCATCTTTTTTTCCTTGTCTCATTAAGTTACCAATTTCACTACTTAATGAATTTCTTTTACTTCTTAAATCATCACCATTTAATTTGGCTTCACGATTTTTAGCATCTAATTCAAGAACTTCATCAACTAATACTAGTTTGTGGTCTTGAAATTTTTTCTTAATATTTTCCTTAACTACATCAGGATTTTCTCTTAAAAATTTAATATCTATCATAACTATATACCTCTATTTTAAATAATCTTTTTCAATATCATTACATAATTCGAATCTATAAATTTGACCGGTTATATTATCAGGTCTGTTGGAAGGTATTTTCTCCAAAAACATATTTTCAGGTCTAACCCATATTTGAGAATCTGGTCTGTCATAAATAGCTTTGTAAACAACCATTCTTTCTTTGGACTCTGAATCTAATGCTACATTTTCAACAAAATAGTAATTACCTTTAAAATGCCTGTAAACTTTACCAATTTTTACTTGATCCATATAAATACCATCCTTTCGTTAATAATATAAAAATTCCGACCTATATAAGGACGGGCAATAGTAATTAAAAATTACGCACTAATTATAGCAAATTGTTGCGTAAAAATCAAGATTTTTGAATAAAACAAAATTTGCTGTATATAATGCAGTAAAAGGAGAATGGTGATTAAAATGAGTGAAATTTATGAAAAAGAAAATAAAATATACGAAAAAACTGATGAAGATAAAAAAGCAGAGCTTATAATTAGTTTGATAAATGCAAAAAAAGATTTAAATTTAGCAAATAAAAATTTTGAAACAGCAGAAGAAGGTTTAGTAGATTATTACACATATCAAATAAAAGCAAACAAAAGTAAAGTTGACTTTTTAGTAAATAAAGCAAGAGCAAAAGGATTATCTCTAAACATGATAGAAGAAATATATTTCAAAAAAAATCAGGTAGGGTAGGTAATATTTGTCCAATTTTTATCATACATATTACTAAAGGAATGGTGATAAAAATTGGACTTTTCTAATGCTTTAGTTATTTTTGGGTGTATAGTTGTTTTATGGATTATTGGAAAAATATTTTCAGTTCCATTAAAAGCATTATTTAAATTAATAATAAACTCTGTTTTGGGTGGACTATTAATATTTATAATAAACTTAATAGGTGCTGTATGGAATTTTCATATAGGTTTAAATATTGTAACAGCAATATTAGTAGGCATTTTAGGCATTCCAGGAGCAGTATTACTTGTTATATTAAAATTATTTATTTAAAATATGCCAATGGGGACGGAGAATTTTGGCACACTTTGTAATCAATTTTGTTTCAATTTAATTTAATTAAAAGTGTGCCAAAAT
>OLQL01000691.1_pt1 | contig 33446 bp, 25 predicted proteins | sample 1672971 | NCBI WGS metagenome assembly OLQL01 (sample SAMEA3136742, study PRJEB25190) | human gut metagenome | biome: human gut; feature: human-associated habitat; material: faeces | place: Austria | collected 2013
GCCGAAGGTTTCCAAAGGGCGATCGCAAACTTCGTTTGTTTTCATGCCCTTTGGTGCGCCCGCAGGCGCATCCCCCTTGCATGAAAGAAGAACTGCTCTTAGAACCCCAAACGAAAGGAACAACAATACAGAAAAAACCCTCATCTGCTTTGGGAGGTGGCAAAGCAATGTCCTACTTGCCCGATTACATCACTTGGCGCGGTGATCTTCCATTCGCCGCTGATCCCGCCAATGACCTTGATACCCTCGTGATGGCGGCACTGTCTTACATCGACCTGCCCGCGGAAACGCAAGTCTTCGCCCAGTGCGCGAAATCTGTTCCGCCCGATGACCCGGACGACCATTTCCGGGGCGAGTGCCGCCGACTGCTTCAGCAAATCGCGAAAAGCAGCCGCTTTGGGGCATTGACGGTGCGCGACGCAGTGTCCGTCCTCAATGACGAAATCCAGTTCGCCGCCATGACGGTGGACTTGCCCGACGGAACGCATATTATTGCCTTCCGCGGCACGGACGGCAGTCTGACCGGCTGGCGGGAGGATTTCGCTATGTCGTTTGAAAGCCCTGTTCCGGCGCAGGCGGCGGCGCAAAAGTACCTTGAACGCCACCTGACGCAGGATGCGGGTGACGTCATTGTGACGGGTCACAGCAAGGGCGGAAACCTCGCCGTGTATGCCGCCGCGCACACCAAGGCGGATTTGCAGGGGCGCATCCGCCGCGTCGTCAGCTTCGACGGGCCGGGTGTGGATGACGAAACCGCCGCGTCCGACGGATACGCCGCCGTGGCGAGCCGCATCATTGCCTATGTGCCGCAGTTTGCGGTCGTGGGGCTGCTGATGGCGGCGCACCCGGTGCATCGTGTCGTCATGTCGGACAACAACGGCATCATGCAGCACGACCCGTTCTCGTGGGAAGTGCAGGGCAAGGATTTCTGCTATGCCGAGGATCTGGACAAGGGCAGCGTTCTGGTCAACCAGACGGTGCATCAGTGGCTGGCACAGTGCACCCGCGAGCAGCGCCGCAAGTTCGTGGATGCTATCTTCGACCTGCTGGCATCGACGCAGCGCATCAATTGGAAGGAAATGCGCAAGGATGTCCACGCGGGAGTGACGGCGATTCGCGGCGTGCGGGAACAAATCGACATCGAAACGGCGCGGATGATTGCGAATCTGCTGGGGCGCTTGGCGGTTATCGGCGCAGGCAATGCACTGGAAATGCTCCGCCAGAAGACCCCATTCCAGCAGGAATCAGCGCAGAAAGAACAGGGAGGGCTTGAACATGTTTGACGAGGCACAGAGGGAAACTTTGCGCGCGGAAATCAACCGCATTTTGGATGAATCTGTTGGTGCGCTGATGGATGCGGGGCATCTGGAGAGCGGCAGCGTGATTGTGCTGGGCTGCTCGACGAGCGAGATTACGGGCGCGCGCATCGGCAAGGGCAGTGTGCCGGAATTAGGCGAGATTGTGGCGGAAGCGATGCTGGCGGCGTGCAAGGGGCACGGCGTTCATGCGGCGTTCCAGTGCTGCGAGCACCTGAACCGCGGGATTGTGGTGGAGAAGGCGGTGCTGAAGGAACTGGGACTGACGCAGGTGCGCGCAATTCCGCAGCCGAAAGCGGGTGGCAGTGTACCAGCGGCGGCGTGGAAGAAGATGGAGAAACCCGCCTTGGCGGTGAGCATTCAGGCGGATGCGGCGATTGATATTGGCGATACGCTGGTGGGAATGCACATTCGTCCGGTGGCAGTGCCGCTGCGGATTTCGACGAGCCATGTGGGACATGCGAATTTGGTGATGGCGTATTCGCGGCTGCCGTATATCGGCGGTGCGCGTGCGGTTTACACGGAATAAGGATAAAAGCGGATAAACACGCGGGCAAAGCATGGGATAGCGACCAGCTCAATTGCGCGGAGGGGTCAAGGGTGGGACTTCGTCCCGTTTCATTTCTCCTTGCAGGGTGCAGGGACAGCGTCCCTGGCAGTAACTTTGCGCTCCCGCAGGAGCCCCCAAGCTGTTTTGCTCACAATTTGCACATTGTCGTGCCAGATAGGCGCGGACGACCAGCATGGGAGAAGTTTTTCTTTCGGTGCTGGTCTTTTTCATTGCAGAGGGATTCGTATCTATCCACCCCTCTTTTTCGGGAAAAAAGTTTCCGAAGTTTGCATTCTCTCCTTGCGCGAAGAGGAAAAGTATGCTACAATACGCACGGATAGAAGCGTTTGAAAGGGCAGGAGGATTTCCGCCTGTCCGGGAAAACGTTTTCGGAGATAACCCTGACGATGAATTACGTAAGGAGGATTTCTCTTATGCAGTTCGGTTACTTTAGTGATGCTGCGCGCGAGTACGTCATCACCGACCCGCGTACGCCCATGCCGTGGGCAAACTACCTCGGCTCTCCGGAATACGGCGCGATTGTGACCCAGAACGCCGGCGGATACAGCTTCGTCAAGTCCGGTGCGGCGGGACGCATCCTGCGCTATACCTTCAACCAGTTCGATGAGCCAGGGCGCTATGTCTATCTGCGGGATGACGAAACGGGCGATTATTGGTCGGCAACGTGGCGGCCGGTGGAGAAGCCGCTGGAACAGTACAAGACCATCACCCGTCACGGCACGAGCTACACGGAGGTCAAAAGCACATACAGCGGCATCGAGAGCAAGACGCTGTACTATGTGCCGCTGGGCGCGACGCACGAGGTTTGGCGCGTGGCGGTGACGAACAAGTCCGATAAGCCCCGCACCATCTCCGTTTTCTCTTACTGCGAGCTGACCACTGAGAGCAACTATGAGCAGGATTTGGTCAACCTCCAGTATACGCAGTTTATCACCACAACGACCTTCCACGGTGACCATATCATCGAGCATATCAACCAGTTCTGCGGCGTGAATGCGGATGGCGAAAATGGCCGCGAGCGCTTCTTCGGTCTGGCAGGCAGCCCGGTCAAGAGCTATACCGGCCGCCGCGAACGCTTCCTCGGTCAAGGGCGCTTCTCCAACCCCAAGGGCGTTGTGGATGGCGACCTGGGCAATTCCCTCAACTTCAATGGCAACCCCTGCGGTTCGCTGCACACGGTGCTGACGCTCCAGCCCGGCGAGACGAAGACGATTGCGTTCCTGCTGGCGCAGAAGGGCGAAAAGGCGGCGCGTGCGCTGCTGGACAGCTATGCCAACGTCGCGGATAAGGTGGACGGCGAACTGAAAGCGCTGGTTGATTACTGGCACGGCGAGCTCTCCGGCTTGACGGTCAACACGCCCGACGCGAATTTCAACAGCATGATCAACACTTGGAACGCCTTCCAGTGCTTCACGACGTTTGTCTGGAGCCGCGCGGCGTCCCTCATCTACTGCGGTCAGCGCAACGGTCTGGGCTACCGCGACACGGTGCAGGACATTCAGGGCATCATCCACCTTGACCCGAAGATGGCGAAGGAACGCCTTGTTTTCATGCTCAGCGCGCAGGTGCATCACGGCGGCGGTCTGCCGCTGGTGAAGTTCAACCACAACGCGGGGCACGAGGATTCCCCGGAGGACGACAGCTACGTCCGCGCCACGGGTCATCCGCATTATCGCGCGGACGATGCGCTGTGGCTGTTCCCGACTGTTTACAAGTATATCGCCGAAACGGGCGATACCGCGTTTATGGACGAGGTCATTCCGTATGCGACGCACGGCGAAGGCACGGTGCTTGATCACCTGAAGCGCGCGATTGACTTCTCCATGAATCATCTGGGCGCGCATGGTATGCCGGCGGGTCTGCACGCGGACTGGAACGACTGCCTGCGTCTGGGCGCGGCGGGCGAATCCTCCTTCGTCGCCATGCAGCTGTATCTCGCCCTGCGCCTGCTGGACGAGCTTATGCCCAACAAGCCGGAGAACGACGAATACCGCGTCTACCTGCGCCAGAAGGCGGAGGAACAGAAGGCGCTCATCAACCAGCACTTCTGGGAGGATGACCGTTTCCGCCGCGGTTACAGCGAGCAGGGCAGCATCATCGGCAGCAAGAACGATCCCGAAGCGTCCATGTGGCTCAACCCGCAGTCTTGGGCGGTCATTTCCGGTCTGGCAACGCCTGAACAGGCGGAAAAGGCCATGCAGACCGCGTTCGAGCAGCTGAACACGCCCTTTGGTGTGGAAATCATGGCGCCCTGCTACAAGCAGCACGCTTTCGACGGCGCGAATATGCTGCTGTTTAACCCCACGACGAAGGAAAACGGCGGTATCTTCTGCCAGATTCAGGGCTGGGCGATTCTCGCGGAAGCGCTGCTGGGTCACGGCGACCGCGCGTTCCAGTACTTCACGGAGAGCTGCCCCGCCGCCTACAACGACCGCGCGGAGCTGCGTGAAGCGGAACCCTATGTCCACACGCAGTTCATCGAGGGTCATGAGACGCCCCAGCCGGGCCGCGCGCATGTGCATTGGCTGACCGGCACGGCATCGACGGTCATGGTCGGCTGCGTTGAGGGTATTCTGGGTCTGCGCCCGACGCCCGAAGGACTGGTCATTAGCCCGGCGATTCCCGCGTCTTGGGACGGATTCACGATGGACAAGAGCTTCCGCGGCAAGCGGCTGCACATTGTGGTGGACAACACTGCCCACCACGAGAGCGGCGTGAAGCAGGTGCTGGTCAACGGCACGGAAGTTTCCGGTGTGCTGACGGACGCTGTGCTGACCGACGGTGCGGAAATCAAGGTTATCATGTAATTCGGATACACACCCCCCGGAGGCGGATTTTTCAGCCGCTTCCGGGGGTTCTTTATGCGCTAACGCAACAATTGCTCATTCAAAAAAGGGCACGACCTGCATTGCTGCAAGCCGCGCCCTTTGATGTTTCGGGATTACGCCCAGGGATTTTCCGTGGGATAGGGCAGAGACTTCGGCTGATTCCAAGCGATGTCCTGCACACCGAGGTACTTGAAAACCTCGAAGAGCTGCTTTGCGCAGTGGTCGAACGCCACAGCACCGTGATGCGGATAGCGCTTCTGCACCAGCACATGACGGTAGAAACGACCCATTTCGTTGATGGCGAACACGCCGATGCCGCCGAAAGAGCGGGTCGCGACGGGCAGCACTTCGCCCTCCGCGATGTAGGAGCGCACCACGCCGTCAGAATCGCACTGCAAGCGGTAGAACGTGATGGGGCTGGGCGCGATGTCACCTTCCAGCGTGCCGCGGGTGAAGTCCGGATCGCTGCCGGCGGGCTCCAGCAGGCGGTGCTGAATCAGCTGGTACTTGACAGCGCGGTTGTCGCACATCTTGCAGGACGGCGTGTTGCCGCAGTGGAAGCCCATGAAGGTGTCCGTCAGCTTGTAATCGAACTTGCCCTTGATGTCCTCGTCGTAGATGTACTGCGGGACGGAGTTGTTGATGTCCAGCAGGGTGACAGCGTCGCCGGTCACGCACGCGCCGATGTATTCGCTCAGTGCGCCGTAGATGTCCACTTCGCAGGCAACCGGGATGCCGCGGGAGGCCAGACGGGAGTTGACATAGCAGGGTTCAAAGCCAAACTGGGACGGGAACGCCGGCCAGCACTTGTCCGCAAAGACAACGTACTTGCGCGCGCCCTTGTGAGCCTCTGCCCAGTCCAGCAGCGTCAGCTCGAACTGCGCCATGCGCTCGCACAGCTCCGGATAATACTTGCCCTCGCCCATTTCCTTCGCCATGTCTTCGCAGACAGCGGGGATGCGGGCATCGCCAGCATGTTCCTTGTAGGAGACGAGCAGATCCAGCTCGGAGTTCTCTTCGATTTCCACGCCAAGTTCATACAGACCCTTAATCGGGGCATTGCAGGCGAAGAAGTCCTGAGGACGCGGGCCGAAGGTGATGATCTTGAGGTTCTTCACGCCGATGATGGCGCGGGCAATCGGGATAAATTCCGCGATCTTGTCCGCCAGCTCATCCGCCGTGCCGATGGGGTATTCCGGGATGTAGCCCTTCAGGTGGCGCATACCCAGATTGTAGGAGCAGTTCAGCATACCGCAGTAAGCGTCGCCGCGACCGTTGATCATGTCGCCGTCGCCTTCCGCCGCTGCCACAAACATGCACGGGCCGTCGAAATTCTTTGCAATCAGCGTTTCGGGGGTTTCCGGGCCGAAGTTGCCGAGGAACACGACTGCCGCGTTGCACTCGTTCGCCTTCAGTTCCTCAACCGCCTTGAGCATGTCCTTCTCGTTCTCCACCGTCGTCTTGATTTCGACGATGTCGAGCTTCTTCTGGCCGCACTTTTCCGCAATCGCGGCACGGCGCTTTTCGCTCAGCGCAATCGGGAAGCAGTCGCGGGAAACCGCAACCAGACCCAGCTTCACAACGGGAATATTCTGCATCAGAAAAGCCTCCTCTTAATGACTCTGATTCAGGGTGTACCTACTCGTAGTATACCGCGTTCGCCGTGATTCGTCAAGAGATTGCAGGCGCAATTCTTGCAAGAAAACGTGCAGATTTTGCCCAATTCATACTATTTTCAATGAAAAAGCTCTGCTACCGTATTCCGGGGGCACATGTTGCAAGAATCGCGCCCGCAGGCGCGGAATCCTTTCTGCTGCGATAAAAGACCAGTAACATGGGTGTGCAATGCGAAGGGGTCAAGGGGGCGACCGCAGACTTCGTCTGTTTTCATTGCCCCCTTGTCGCGCCCGCAGGCGCGATTCCCCCCGCAACGAAAAAGACCAGCTGCAAAAGAACATCCATGCCTGAAAAAGGGCAGAAAAATCCCCGTGCAGTTACCCGCACGGGGAAAGAGAATTACTTGCCGAGCTTCGCCGCGATCACTTCCGCAGCCTTCTTGCCCCAGACAAGGCAGTTGCCGTGGCCCATGCCGCCGATGGAGTTCAGACCGCCGACGTTCGCCATGCCGACGATTTCGCCCGCGATGTAAACGCCTTCAATCACCAGACCGTCGGAGTTGAGCACTTCGCAGTCCTTGGTCATCATCGGGCCGCCGCAGGTAATCATGACGTAGGGAACGGTCTTGACCGCGTAGAACGGGCCGTTTGCCATGGCGACTTCCTGCGCCGTGCGGCCGAACGGGTCATTGCCGTTTGCGCAGCCGTCATTGTACGCCGCAATGGTTGCCGTGAAGGTATCCACCGGCAGGCCGACCTTTTTCGCCAGCTCTTCCACGGTGTCCGCCTTCCACGCCAGACCCTTTTCAATCAGGGATTCCATGTAGGGGTCAAATTCTTCCTTCACGCTGCCCCACGCGCCAGTGGAGAACACCTTCGCGTCCGGAATCAGCATTTCGGAGGAGAAAACGGTGTAGACGATGTTGTGGGGAGCGTTCGCCCACGTTTCGCTCTTGACGTGAGAATCCGCGCCGGTTTCGTTTGCCATACGCTCGCCGTTGGTGTTAATCCACAGCGCGCCGTTGGTGGCGTTGAAGTAGCCGAAGGAGCGGAAGTCGTCGCTGGTCGGGATGCCGCCCGCATACGCGGTGCAGAAGTCCATGTTCGTCAGCGGCGCGCCCAGTTCTTCCAGCCAGGCATAGCCGTCGCCGGTCACGCACGCGGGAGAGGTGGACAGCACGTTTTCAAAGTTGTACTTGTTCAGCAGCTCTTCGCTGCCGCCGTAGCCGCCGGTGCAGACAACCGTCGCGGGCGCCAGCAGGGTGGTTTCGGTGCCGTCCGCCAGACGAGCCTTCGCGCCGATAACCGCACCCTCGTCATTGGTCACAAGACCGGTGACGTAGGTGTTGAGCATCATGTAAGCGTTGGTGGAGAAATACTTTTCCAGTTCCGCGTACAGCGACACGACGAACGCACGAGCGCCGCCCTTGCCGGAGTAGTTGCGTGCCACGTTCAGCGGCTGATACACGCCGAAGTAGGGGACGCGGTCGCCGAAGTCGGTGCCCAGATCGTCCAGCCAGTCCACCGCTTCGCCGCTGATTTCAGCGAATTCGCGGGCAATTTCCTCGTTGAAGGTGCCCGCGCCGCCCAGACGCACAAAGTCCGCGAAGCACAGATCGGGGTCGTCCTCGATACCGGCTTCCTTCTGCATCCGCGTGCAGGTGCCCAGCAGCGTGCCGCCCGCAACGTTCGCAGAGCCGCCGTAGGTCGCAGCCTGATCGACAACCAGCACGTTCAGACCCAGCTCAGCCGCACGGGCAGCCGTCGCCAGACCTGCCATGCCCGCGCCGATGACCAGAATGTCCGGCTGCTCAAAAGGCATGGTGGCTTCTTTTGCTTCGTCGGGGTTCAGGGCGTTCTTCACCGCCTCGATGATGCCCTTGGAGGTAAAGGTCGCGCCGGAAACGATGTCCACGTCCGCAGACTGCGCTTCGACGATCGCCGCAGGAATCTTCTCAATCGCAGGATCGGAGATGCCCGCCGTCTCGGAATGCTCCAAGACCTTCACTTCGGTGATTTTGCCGCCGCTGACCGTCACGGACACCTTAATCGCGCCGTTCAGACCCGCGCCGGTGCCTTCATAGACGCCGTCTGCCGTCTCCGCCACAGCGGGGATGCAGCACAGCACCATGACCAGCGCAAGAAGCAGGGAAAGAAACTTACGCATGATAGAAATCCTCCTTTTTTTCTGGTGGTGCGCTCATCAAATTTGCTTGTGCAGCTTGAAAAGCGTATCACAATATCCGTATGAAAAGTATAACCTTCTGAATTGCAATTGTCAAGTAATTCACGAAAGTTTTCCCGCCATTTTCGCACTTTTTTTCGGCACGATTATTCCAAAACAGTCAATACAGCAAAAATGCCGCGAAAGCAGCATCTGTGTGCTTTCGTGGCAAAACGACTTTATAGGATTCACCAATTAGGCGGATTTTACCCCTTCCGCATGACTGCCTCAATGTCCTCAACCGTGCGCGGAATCGCTGCCGAGAGGTTTTCGCACCCATCTTCCGTTACTAGCAGGTTGTCCTCCAAGCGGAAGCCGATGCCCCATTCCTCGTGGTAGATGCCCACGTCGATGCAGAACACCATGCCCGGCTTGACCGTCAGCGGACGCTCGATAACATCATGCACGTCGTAGCCCACATGGTGTGCGCCGCCGTGCCACATATAGCGCCCGATGTTTTCCGGCTTGTCCAGCACGCCCGCGTCGCAGAGCAGCGCCGCGTTGTAGCGGCGAATCGTCGCATCCACCTCCGCCATCGAGAAGCCCGGCTTGACGATAGAGAACATGTGGTTCGACGTTTGCAGCGCACAGTTGAACAGCAGCTTCTGCTTGTCCGAGAAGCGCCCGTTGCACGGGAAACCGCGGCTGACGTCGGTCATCAGGCTGTCATGCTGCGCGCCGACGTCGTTGAGCACCATGTCGCCGTCGTGCGCCTGCCCGCGGTAGGAATAATAGTGGATGCAGAAGTTGTTTTTCCCCGCGCTGATGATGGACGGGAACGCGGGTCCCTGCGGGCCGTGCTGGGTCAGCGCGTAGTCAAATTCCGCCTTGTACTGATATTCGTACATCCCCGGACGGCTCGCCTTCATCATCGCCATGATGCCCTCGCCCGTCACCTTTTCCGCTTGGCGGATGGCATCGATTTCGCAGGGCTGCTTGATGAGCCGCAGACGGCGCAGGATGGCGTTCGCGTTCTCGACTTGCAGATAGGGGTAATTCGCCTGAATCTGCTTCAGCAGCCGATGCGCCGGGCGGTCAATGTCCTGCGGCGACACACGGAACAGGTCGAGATACACCTGCGCGATCTGCCCGCTGGTCAGGGAGTAGTGTCCGCCTGCCGCCAGCGCGTGGAAATCTGTCTGGAACTGGTCGACAAAGCGAACGTCGGAAATGCCGGACAGCACCTCAACCTCGGCGGGCTTCAGGCGCGCACCCGTCCAGCGCTCTTCCATCAGGTCGGGCGGCAGAATGTAAATCTGTTCATGCACATTCCCGGACGGCTCTTTCACTGCCATCAGCACAAGCTCATGCTGGTCAAGCCCGGTCAGGTAGTAGAAATTGCGGTCGGTATAAAAAGGATAATATTCGTCATTGGTCTTGCGCACGTCTTCACCGGAGAACATGACCAGCAGCGACGCGGGCTTCATGGCTTCATAGAGCCGTTTGCGGTTTCCTGTGTGGAACGATGCGTTCATCGAAATTTCCTCCTTGACTGAATTTTGCTTCATCATACGCTTTCCCGCGCCAAAAGTCAACGGCAGACGCTATCGGAAAGAAAAAGCAATTGCAATACCGGGCAAAAACCTGTATAATAAACGATGAAAATGGGGGAACTGTTTCCCGCAAAGCCGAAAGGAGTCGAATGACCCACATGACGATCAAAAAAACGATGCTGGAAAGCATTTCGCGGTTCAAATCTGGCAAAGGCGACCTGCTGCGCGCGCAGGGGATGACGATGGCGGTCTGGGCGGCGTGTTTGTGCCCGCTGCTGTTTCTGCTGAACGCGTCGCTGCGGCCGCTGGCGCTGCTCTGCCCGCTGATGCTGATTTTTATTGCCCTGCCGATGCGCCAAAGCACGGCGGAAGCCATGCAGCTCTTCCTCTCCGGTGCGCCGATGGCGACGGTGGCGATGCTGCCGCTGAACGGCTACTGGAAGAAGGTTGCGCGTTCGCTGCGGATGACGGGACTGATGCTGCTGTGGCTGCTGCCGTTCGCAATCATGCTGGGACTGCTGCTGTACGCGCTGACCGGCATGGACTTCCTGACAGCACTGGGATATCTGTCTTCGCTGGGCGGCGGTGATTTCGGGCAGGGGATTATCCGCTATGTTATCGTGATGATGCTGATGCTGCTGTTCCCGCTTTTTGGGGTGATGTTCCACAGCGGCACGCGGCACGCCTGCGCACTGAACGACCGCAAGTTAGTCAAGGGACACCGTGGGCAGCTGATAAGGCTTTGGCTGAGCGGGATGCTGTTCGTGCTGCCGGTAGCGATTTGCGTCGTCGCGCTGATTGCAGTCATCGGCGTGTCCGCCGTGCAGTTCACGACAGAGTGGTTCAACAACCTGATGGCTGTGCCGAGCATGTCTGCACTGATGCCCCCGAAGTGGCTGCTGGCGGTGACGGCGGTGTCCGCCGTGCTGATGCTGGTGACGAATCCCATGCGTTCGCTGCTGCCGGCGATTTTCCTGCGCGGCGTGAAGGACGAGAAGGAGCAGGAAGATGCTGCGGCTTGACCGAATGCTGGTAACGCTGGGCAAGGGCAGCCGGTCGGAAATGCAGAAGGCAATTCGCGGCGGGCGTGTCCGCGTGAATGGGGACGTGCAGCGCGACCCGTCCGCGCAGGTGGCGGAGGATGCCGAAATCCTGCTGAACGGCGAAAAGCTGGACACTCGCCTGACCCGCCATGTGATGCTGCATAAACCCGCGGGACTGCTGACCGCCGCGCGCGACAAGAAGCAGCCGACGGTGATGGACTTGCTTCCGCCGGAATATGCCGCGATTGGCTGTATGCCCGTCGGGCGGCTGGACAAGGACACGACAGGGCTGCTGCTGCTGACGACAGACGGCGAATTGAATCACCGCCTGTTAGCCCCCGCGCGGCATGTGGACAAAACGTATCTGGCGACGCTGGACAAGCCGGTGGGCGACAAGGAAGTCGCGGTGTTCGCATCGGGGCTGTCCCTGAGCGACTTTGAAGCCGCGCCTGCCGATTTGACGCCGCTGCCGGACAATCAGGCGCGCGTGACCATCCACGAAGGGAAATTCCATCAGGTGAAGCGCATGTTCGCGGCGGTAGAGCGCGAAGTGCTGACCCTGCACCGGGAGACATTCGGCTCATTGGTGCTGGACGAGGCGCTTCCCTGCGGGCAGTGGCGCGAACTGACGGAAGCGGAAGCATCCGCCCTCTACCGGGACGCGCAGATGGAGGAAAAGCATGGCTGAACAGTATTTTACCGCTGACCCGACCTGCGAATCAAAGCAGGTGCCGTGTTCGTTTGTCTATCGCGGGCATGGACTGAACTTCATGACAGACGCGGGTGTGTTTTCCAAGGGCGAGCTGGACACCGGGACACGCCTGCTGCTGGATGCCCTGCCGGATGTGTACGGCGACGTGCTGGATTTGGGCTGCGGCTGGGGCGCAATTGGCGTGGCGGTGAAGAAAAAGTATCCCGCCGCGCATGTCACAATGGTGGATGTCAATCGCCGTGCGCTGGAACTGTGCCGCTTCAACGCGGTGCACAACGGCATCACGGCGGAATGCCTTGAATCCGACGGCATGGCGGAGGTGATGGAGCGCACGTTCGACTTCATTATCACCAATCCGCCGATTCGCGCCAGCAAGCCGGTCATCTACCGCATGTTCGCCGACGCAGCATCGCGACTGAATCCCGGCGGCGCGCTGTATCTGGTCATTCGCAAGCAGCAGGGTGCGGAAAGCTGTATGAAGTACCTCAAAACGCTGTATGCCAAGGTGGACAAGGTGGACAAATCCGGCGGATTCTGGGTGCTTCGGGCGACAGAACCGCTGAAGAAAGAAAACGAAGCGCAGGAGGAAGCAGCTGATGCACACGTTTGACGAAAGCTATTTTGACGCAGGACTTGACCGCCGCGGCACACGCTGCGAAAAGTGGGACGGCACAGAGAAGGAAAGCGTGCTGCCGCTATGGGTCGCGGATATGGATTTCCCCAGCCCGCCGGAGGTCGCGGAGGCAATTGCCGTCCGCGCACTGCATCCGACATACGGCTATACGCTGGTGCTGCCGGATGACACCCGTGCGCTGACCGGCTTCTGGCAGCGCCGGCACAATCTGACGATTCAGGACGAGTGGGTGATGATGATCCCCTGCGTTGTGACGGGGATTCGCCTTGCCCTGCTGGCGCTGACGAAGCCGGGCGACGGGGTGATGATTCAGTCGCCGGTGTATGGGCCGTTCCGCTTTTCGGTGGAGGCAACGGAGCGCAGGCTGATGGATGCGCCGCTCAAGCGCGACGATACGGGTCGCTACTCTATGGATTTGGATGCCGTGGAGAAGCAGCTGCAAGCGGGCGCAAAGGCGCTGGTGCTGTGCAATCCGCACAACCCGGTATCCCGCGCGTGGAAGCGGGAGGAACTGCAAGCGCTGATTGATCTGCTGGCACGGTACGGCGCGTACCTGATTGCGGATGAGATTCACGCGGATTTCGTCTATGCGCCGGAGCAGTTCGTGCCGGTGCTGTCGCTTGCGCAGAAGAACGTATTGTCCCTGTGCGCCGCCAGCAAGACGTTCAACCTTGCGGGGCTGGAACAGGCGGCGATGCTCGTGCCGGACGAAGCGGTGCGGGCGAAAATCAACACCGAAATGGAACGCGCGGGCGTTCGCAGTGGCAACCTGTTCGCGCTGGAAGGGACGCGCGCGGCGTATGAATACGGCGACGCGTGGCTGGACGGCTTGATGCGCTATCTGGATGGCAACCGGAAGCACCTGACGGCATTGGTCAAGCAGGAACTGCCCCAAGCCGTGCTGACCCCGATGGAGGCGACGTATCTGGGCTGGCTTGACCTGCGGGCATACGGCATGAACTGCGAGGAGCTGATGGCGCGGACGCTGAAGCATGGTGTGCAGTTCACGGAAGGCACGTTCTTCGGCGAGGGCGGCGAAGGCTTCCTGCGCGTGAATATTGGCTGTCCGCGCCGGAACATCACCGAGGGTATTCACCGCTTGAAAGAGGCGCTGGATGAAGCTGTGGAGGAGAAAGCACATGGCGTTGATTGAATCCGCAGGAGCTGTGCTGTACACTGAGGACGGCGGCGTTCGGCAATATGTGCTGGTGATGGAGAAGAACGGCAGCTTTGGGCTTCCCAAAGGGCATGTAGAGCCCGGCGAAACGCTGGCGGAGACGGCGCTGCGCGAGGTTTGGGAAGAAACGGGCATCTGCGCGATTCTGCACACGATGCAGCCGGTGATGGTGGATGAATACCCGATTGCGGGCGGCGATGTGAAGCGGGTGAGCTGGTTTGTGGCGCACTACCACGACCAGACGCCGCTGGCTGACCCGACGCAGGTGCTGGATGTGCGGGTTTTGCCCCTGCGGGAGGCGCTTCGTCTGCTGACCTACGGCAGCACAAGGGCGATTCTGCGCGAGGTGGATCGTCGGCTGGGGGATGTGCGTCCGCGTCCGAAGAATTTCTGAGGGAATGGCGATTTCCCTCGGAACTCCTTCGCAAATGGAACACTTCCATGCTTGACTTTTATCGCGGCAGGGGGAATCGCCGCTGCGGCGGCGACCAAAGGGCTTTCCGATCGCCCTTTGGAAACCTTCGGTTCGCACCCATGTTTATTGAGCTTTATTGGAAGTTTTTTAGTTAGTGTGCCTTTCGTCTCCTGAAATAAACACTACCCAACAGTAGCATGGGAGACGGAAGGCGAAGGGGTCAAGGGGGCGACCGCAGACTTTGTCTGTTTCTATTGCCCCCTTGTCGCGCCCGCAGGCGCGAAATCCCTGCATAAACACGCGAAAACAGCATGAAAGAGAAACCAACTCAATCGCGGAGAGGGTCAAGGGAGGGACTTCGTCCCGTTTCATTCTCCCTTGCGGAGTACAGAGGCAGCGCCTCTGGTTGCACAGAAAACAAGTTTGTGATATGATAAGAGAGAAATTTCTCCGATAGGGACATCGGGGAATCAGAAAGAAGGAAGACCAATGAACGTATTGACGACGCGCGAACTGAAAGAGCACCTGAATGAATTGCAGGGACAGACGGTGATGCTGCAGGGCTGGATTCGCAATCACCGCAAGCAGAAGAACATGGGCTTCATCGACTTTTTCGATGGCACCTGCTTCAAGAACCCGCAGGTGGTCTACGATAATACCATCGAGGACTACGCCGCCATCCAGACCCTGCATGTCGGCGCGGCGATTACCGTGACGGGCAAGGTCGTGCCGTCCTACAAAGATCCGACGACCCCCGAAGTGCAGGCGATTGCCATCCACCTCGAAGGCGACTGCCCGGAGGATTACCCGCTTCAGCCGAAGCGCCACAGCGTGGAGTACCTGCGCGAAATCGCGTATCTGCGCCCGCGTACGCGCCTGTTTCAGGCGGTTTTCCGCGTCCGCAGCGTCGCAAGCATGGCCATTCATACCTACTTCCAAGACCGCGGCTACCTCTATGTGCATACGCCGCTGATTACTGCCAACGACGCCGAGGGAGCGGGCAACACCTTCACCGTGACTACCCTGCCGCCGTCGGAGCAGAAGGACGGCAGCAACGATTTCTTCGGCAAGCCCACCTCCCTCGCCGTGACGGGTCAGCTTGAAGCCGAGACGTTCGCGATGGCGTTCTCCAAAGTGTACACCTTCGGCCCGACTTTCCGCGCTGAAAACAGCAACACCAAGACCCACGCCGCTGAATTCTGGATGATTGAGCCGGAAATCGCGTTCTGCGATATTCATCAGCTGATGGACATTGAAGAGGACTTCCTGAAGTACCTCGTCAAGACGGTGCTGGAGAAGTGCTCGGATGAGCTGGAGTTCCTTGACAAGTTCACTGGCGGCGGACTGCTGGACAAGCTGAATCACCTCGCCGTGACGGGTGCGGCGCGCATCACCCACGAGGAAGCCATCACGATTCTGCGCAAGGTGAAGGATCGCTTCCAGTTCGAGCCGAAGTACGGCGAAGACACAGCCAAGGAGCATGAAAAGTACCTGACCGAGGAATACTTCCATAGCCCGGTGTTCGTCTATGACTGGCCTAAGGACATCAAGGCGTTCTATATGTATCAGAACGACGACGGCAAGACGGTCGCTGCGGTTGACCTGCTTGTGCCGGGCGCGGGCGAATTGATGGGCGGCTCCCAGCGTGAAACCCGCTTGGACAAGCTGACGGAGCGCATGGATGCGCTGCACATTTCCAAGGACGCGATGTACTGGTATGTGAACCTGCGCAAGTTCGGCGGCTGCACGCACTCCGGCTTCGGCATGGGCTTCGAGCGTCTGCTGATTTACCTCACGGGCGTTGACAACATCCGCGATGTCATTCCGTATGCGCGCACGCCGATGAACTGCGAGTTCTGATTCCTATTTGCGCATTGGATAGCGCTTTGGGGCATCGGTTTCCATACTGCCTGATTCAACTGTGCCAAAAGCATAAAAGCGCGCTTTTTCCAAAGTATTTTCTCCGAAAAACTTTCCCTCCCAAAGGACGGTGATTCCCCATTTCCAAGGGCTTCTGGAAGCGCAGCGCCAAAAAGCTGCTGATGGCGCTGCTGTGCCTGCTGCTGATGGCGGCGTTCTACCTCGCGGTTATCATCGGGCAGCCACAGGAGGACGAAACGGCTTCCACCGTAACACCGCGCACGGATCAGCCGCTGCTGTCCGCCGGACAAGACGTTGTGACCATCACCAGCGCGGATGATTTGCCGCTGCTGCTGCGGATGTTCCCCGCGCCCGCATTGACGCCAACCACATCCGGGTGGCCGCTCGTCGTCGGCACATGCTATGATGTCGCGTTCGAGAATGGCATGGGACGTATCCTCACGCTGACGTATCAGGCGAGCGACACGATTCAAGTGACGCTGACGAGCATCTATCCCGCGCGGGCAATTGCGCTGCTGGAAAAAGGCGATTACCGTATCAGCGCATCGCTCGGTGCGACGCTGGCGGGTCTGCGTTCCATCCGTATGGAAAACGCGGAGAGCATCCGATTGCACGCGCAGGGCGAGGAAGCACTTTACGTCATGATCACGCCGCTGCTGGAGGAAAACTCCCTCCGCAGTATCGCGGGGCAGATGACTCTGGCAGAAGGGGAATAATCTCCAGATTCATCTGGTTCTTCACGGAAAGTTGGGGGAGCAAACAAGGGCTTAGGCGTAGCATCAAAAGCTGCACGCGGAAGGAGCATGAAAGCGCGACCAACCCAATCGCGCGGAGGGGGTCAAGGGGGGACTTCGTCCCTTTTCGTCTGCCCCTTGCAGGGTCAAGGGCCAGCGTCCCTTGCGGGGCTTGGGGCAACGCCCCAACTGTTCCGCGGGTGGTCAGCATCTTAAACGCGCTCAACAAAGGCGCAGGCAGCGAAGCGTCCTTGCCAGTAACTTTGCGCGTCCGCAGACGCGCCTCCAAGCTGCTCTTCCCCCAAGATTCTGTGAAGAACCATTCATCTACGCCACCTTGGCACTCTTATTTGAAAAATAAAAACGGGTACTGTGGAGGATTTCGTCCTCACACAGTCCCCGTTTCTTTGATGCAATCGAGGGGGAATTACTCCGCAGCAGGCGCAAAGAAGGAAATCTGCGTCGCACCGGTCATGGCATCGGCGGACAGCATCGTGATGGGAGCCGTTTCGACGCTCAGCGTTGCGAAAGAGCCTTCATAGCCGCTCTCGGTCGTGAAAGCGAAGGTCAGCGCATTGTGACCTTCCAGCGCGCCGTCCATCGAGAAGACAATCACCTTCACCGCATCAGCCGGAACGTCCGTCGCCATGACAAACTTTTCGCCGGTCGCGTTGATGGTAATGCTGACTTCCTTCACGGTTTCGCCGGTCTTGTTGTAGACGGTGTAGTAGCCGGTCTGGTTGTTCGCAGCCTTGGCAGCGGCCAGCAGACCCTGCACATAGCCCAGCGTATCCACCAGCGTGCTGCTGGAGACGGCGTCCACCATTTCTTCCTTGGTCTTGCCTTCAATGGCAGCTTCCAGTTCGGCGATGGTCTTGCCGGTCACGAAAGCTTCGATGGCGTTGTAGCTCACGCCCAGCGGCGTGGTTGCGCCCGCCTTGGTCGTCATGTTGGTGCTGTACAGACCGTCGTTCACAACCTTAGAAGCCAGCACCTTGCCTTCGGGATAGTTCTGACCGAAGGAAGCGTCGGAGTTCGGAACGCCTTCCGCCGTGGCGGCATCCATGAACTGGAACTCGTCGATGTGCGCGGCAACGATGGTGTCGCCATCCATCGCGACGGTCAGCACGGCGAAGCAGGACGTGCCATGCGCGGCATACTCAACCTGACCGATTTTGACTTCAGCCAGCGCAGCCGTGGACAGCAGCATGATGGACAGGAGCAGTGCGAAAAACTTTTTCATAGGAGCCAACCTCTTTTTTGCGAAACTTGGCAGAATTTCTGCCAGCAACACAATTATACGCGCAGCAATGCCGGTTTGTCCAGACAAACTTGTCAGAAAAATAGCAAAATCGTCGCTTGATGCAATCAAACGTTATTGCCGTATCGACCAGTCATTTGCGTCCGTACTTGCTCGATAACTTCATCCAGCACAAAATTACGGAACCAGTATTCCCCGTCATCAGGGAAATCAAGGTAGTCCGTGTAGAAGGGCATGAGGCGCGTGTCCTGCTGGCGGAGCGTCCGAATCGCGCCTGTCCGGCAGTCCACTTCCGCGTTGAAGCTGCGCCCGTCGGGGTAATCCAGCGTCACTTTCCAGATGGGGTCGCCCTCGCCGGGGTCAATCAGCACACCGCCGCGCAGGGAGTAGTCATCGTCGCCCAGCGCGCGGGCAGCGTATTCCGCCGCGACCGCTTGAGAAATTGCGTAGTCAGGGACGTCGGGGTAAATCGTCTGACACAGGCAGGCAACAGACCAGTCGCCGACGTAGCTGCCGCTGATGCTTATCGCGGACTGGAAAGAACGGAGCGTCGCCTGATCCCAGCGCAGGATGTTGGCGCCGTACAAATCAACATAGCGCTGAACAATATGATTGGCGTACATGCCGTAGACGATGCCGGGCTGCGTGTTCGCGTCGCGGTAGAAGCTGGTGACGCGCAGGTTTTCCGCCAGCGTGTTCCAGACGCGCACAGGCAGCAGAATGCTGGCGCGCAGGGCACTGAAGCTCGGAATCTGTACGGAGCCCACCACGGACAAGTCGCTGTCGCGCACGTCCAAGAGGAAGTACCCCATGTCGGTGGACAGCCAGAAATGCCAAATCAGCTCACCATCCTCGCGATAAACAAGGAACGAGGAATTCTCATAGCACAAATGGGCGTTCAGCGATTTCAAGGCGGCAGCGGTCACATCATCGGCGGTGGATTTCGTGCTGGCATCAGGAACGACCTCCAGCGCCAGCAGGGCGTTGAACAGCGGCAGGGTGCCGTCTGTTTCCATCTGGCGCAGACCGGCTTCGTCCGTCTGGCTGCCGGTCAGCAGCGCTTGCAGCTGCTGGACGGTTTCGCGCTGGTAAATCGGGGGCAGATAGCCCTGCATCAGCAGCGTGAAGCGCGCTGCATCCAGCGGATTGCGGTTCCAGCCGACATCCAGCACTTCGCCGTACCAGTTCAGCGCTGCCCAGTAAATGTCGCCCTGCGATGTGTTCTGCGCATCCTTGGTGAAAATTACGACACCGCCGCCCGTGTAGTAGGAGAATCCGCCTGCCGTGTCCTCAAAATCGCTTTCAATAAAGCAGGTGTAGCCTTCTTCCACCATATTCCGCTGATATTGGCGCTCAATGGCGGCACTGGCGGCAGATTGCGCCGTTTCGGCATCCACGGCGGGTACGCCATGGGAGAAGTCCGTGCGGTCAAGGGTGGACAGCAGCTGACTGGGGAAAAACTCCTGCGGCAAACCGTAGAGATTGCCGGAGTACGTCGTTGTCAGCAGCGTACCGGTCAGCCCGTTCAGTTCCAGATACATGATGCTCTGCCCGCTGGGGGCATTCGGCTGGCGGATGGCAATCTTCCAGAAGTCGCCGGACGTGCCCGCAAGGTACTCTGCCGCCAGCACCTCGGACGATGAACCGCCCTGAATGGCGAGCGCGGCGTCAATGGCTTCTTCGCGGGTCAGCGCTTCCACCGGAACATCCGGGAAGCCATCGCGCCCGACGCTCAGGAACAGCTCATGCACCGTCTGCATTGACGAGCGATCCGCCCGCGAAAGCGCCAGAATGTACACACGCAGCTGCAAGGGTGTCCATGCGCGCATGTCGTAGCCGAAAATGCGCCGGAAGCCGCGGGTCACTTCGTCCGCCGTGTGATTGCTGCCCGCGCCGCGTTCCCGCCGCATTCGGCAAATGCTGCCGTCCTCCGCGTTCACCGCGACTTCGTACGTTGTGCCGAACGCATCCAGCGCATCAAAATTTACGCAGTAATACGCTCCCTCACAGGTGCCGTCATAAACACCGGAAAGGAAGCGGATACCTACACGATAGAAATCAAGATTGGTGAAATCCGCCTGCGGGTCGTCATTGGTGCGGATGTAGGCAACTGCGCGGGCAAGGGCGTCCTGCGCGGTGATTTCGGTGGAGAGCGGTTCGCGCGTCATGCCCGGCAGAATCCCCTGATAGCCGATTCTTTCAAGCGTCTGGTTGAGCGCCACCTGCGCGCGGATATCCCACTGCCCCAGCGACGACCCCACAGGGCAGAGAATTTCCAGCAGCGTGGAGAGCGAACAGCCACCGTCCTTTTCGACCTGCGTCATCAGCGCCGAAATCGCCTCTTCATCCACTGAAAACTGCAAATCCGCCGCGCTGGCCAGCAGCTTTTTCACCTGTGCCGCCGTCAGGAAATCGCCCTGACGGGTGACGTCGGCAGTGAGCTGCGGAGAATCGTCCGACAAAATCCCGGTTTGCAGCAGGACACCCGCGCCCAGTACCAGCACGAGCAGCACCGCCGCGATGGCCTGCCAGCGAATCACGCGCGGACGCTGTTCATCCTGCGAAACGCGGCGCAGGACGGCATTCACCTGCGCGTCGGTGACGTGCAGTCCGGCTAAATTCGTATCCAGCACCCGCTTGAGTTTATCAGACATAGCAGTCACCTCCTGTCAGCGAAAGTTTGAGCGCCTGTTCCGCTTTTTTGAGCCGCGTATGCACCGTCGACTTGCTGATGCCCAGTGCATCGGCGGTTTCCTGAAGGTTCATGTCCTGATAATAGTAGAGAATCAGCGGCTTTTTGAGGTCGTCGGGCAAGCGCAGGATGTCCAGCATCAATTCCCGATCCTCTGGCAGCACGGTCATCATGCCCTGCGGCAAGTCCTCCAGCGCGTGCCGCATGTCGATGTGCCGAAACCACCGTTTCCGCTGATAATCGCGGCAGACATTGATGGCAATGCGCATCAGCCACGTTTTGACGCTCGCGCCGTTGCGCTGCTCGAAGGTGTCCATGGCGCGCCAAGCGCGGAGGAAGGTGTCCTGCATGGCATCCTCAGCTTCACGCGCGTCGGAAAGGATGACGAAGCATGTGCGCAGGATGGCGGTGCCGTAGGTGCGCATCCAGTCTTCCAAGCGGCGTTCATTGGGGGATTGCTGCTCCATGCTTTGCCCTCCTTTCATTTTCATGGTGATTTCAATGGATTAGACGCATAAAGCGGTGCGTTTTTCCAGGGGTAAGGAAAAATTGCGGAGAAAAATAATACGATTTCCCAATTCATTTGCGCTATTTGCTTGCGCCGCGCATTTTCATCTGGAAATAGTATAAGAAATCCTTATAGCCCCCTTCCTGAATTGATGTTTGTGTTTTGGAAAGATGTATGGTATATTTTTCACAAAGTTGCGAAGAGCAACCAGGGTGTCTCCCCTGCACGGGGACATTCAAAAAGGAAAGGGGTTTTTCATCATGAAGAAGCTGACGGCGCTGCTGCTCAGCCTGTGTATGGTGCTGACGATGGCCTGCGCGACGGCGCTGGCGGAGGTCAAGACAGCGAGTGCGACGGCGGAAGGGTTTGGCGGCGAAAACGTGACGGTCACGCTGAGCGTGGACGGTGACAAGCTGGTGAACGTGGAAATCGACGCGACATCGCAGACTGATTCCATCGGTGGAGCGGCGGCGAAGGTGCTGGCGGAGCAGATGCTGGCAAACAACTCCGTCGAGGTGGATGGCGTGACGGCGGCGACGGTGACATCCGACGCGGTGAAAGCGGCCGCTGCGGCTGCACTGGCGGAGCTGGGGCTGACGAACGCGGACTTGGCGAAGGTCGAGGCGGCGGAGAAGGAAACCTATACCGACCTGACTTGCGATGTGTTGGTTATCGGCACGGGCGCGGCTGGCGGAGCGGCGGCGATGGCGGCTGCGGAAGCCGGCGCGAAGGTCATTGCGATTGAAAAGCTGGCGACCATCGGCGGCACGTCTGCGATGGCGGGCGGCGGCATTGCGGCGCCGGAATCCTCCGAGCAGAAGAAGTACGGCATCGAAGATACCTGTGAAGCCTACGTCGATCTGTGGGTGGAATACAACCATAACGAATATTTCCGCGAAGACAGCGGCATGGATGAAGACCGCATCCGCTTCGTGGTGGGTCAGGCGGCGGGTCTAATTGACTGGCTGGAGGAGAACGGCTTCGAGTTCGGCCGTCCGATGAGCTTCGACCTGATTGAGGGCGTGGATCGCTTCCACTATGCCTCCAACGGCAAGCCCACCGACCTGCTCTATGCGAAGAATCAGGAGCTGGGCGTGGAATACTGGATGGAGACGAAGGCAACAGCACTGCTGACCGACGAAAATGGCAACTGCATCGGCGCGACGGTCGAAAAGGACGGTCAGACCTTCAACATCTACGCCAAGGGCACGGTATTGGCGACTGGCGGCTTCGGCAACAATCAGGAAATGATGGAACGCTTCACGCCCGTTGACGCGGCGCAGGTGGCGTACTTCTACGGCTCCGCGGGTCAGACCGGCGAGGGCATCCTGATGGCGGAGGCCATCGGCGCGGCGGTCTATGAGAAGGGCGCACGTCTGGGCATGTCCTACGTTGTGGGCGACGGCACGAACGCGGAGCTGACCTCTCTGGGCGGCCCGTGGAGTCAGGCGCCGATTGTGGACAACACGGGTGTCCGCTTCGTCAATGAATACTGCCATTCCCTGAATTATCCGAGCCTGATTTACCGTCATGCGGCGCCGTACTACTGCATCTACGGCTCTGACCGTGAGGACTATGCGGCGATTTTGGCGAACAACGTTGATGACCCGGCAGTGACCTCTGCGGACACGCTTGAAGAACTGGCGGACAAGCTGGGCTTTGACAAGCAGGCGTTCCTTGACTGCATCGCGGTCTACAATGCGGCGAAGGACACCGGTGTGGATGCGGCGTTCGGCGCGCGCGTGGATTTCATGAATTTCGCGACGGTTGGCCCGTTCTACGCGGTGCAGATTGCGCCTCAGTACACAGGCACGATTGGCGGCGTTGTGACGGATACCTCCGCGCAGGTGCTTCGTGCGGATGGCACAGCCATCGGTGGGCTGTACGCTGCGGGCGAAGCCTCCAACGGCGCGCTGTACGATCTGGTCTACATGTCCGGTTCGTCTTTCCTGAACGCGCTGTCGATGGGCCGCATTGCGGGTGAAAACGCGGCAAACCAGCAGTAATCGGTTGATAAAAATGGCACCAGACCGAAGCGGCAAATGCTGCGAAGGGCTGGTGCTTTTTTGAGTGCGGGGATGGGTGTGATTCGTTGTACTGCGGAACAAGTCAATGCTGGTAGGGGTCAAGGGGGCGATTAGAAAACACTTTGGTCGTCTCCGCTGGACTCCGCGCGATTGAGTTGAGCGCTTCGCCATACTCTTTCCGCGTGTTTAGCCCTTTTTCATTTCCTCTATCATGCAGTCGCGAATCATCCGAATCGCCGGTGTCAGCCGTCTGCACACCAGCACCGACCGATGATGCCCAATATCCTCCGTCAGCGGAATCAGCTTCACGCCCTTGAAATAGGCTGGCTTTCTCGCTGGAAAGAAGGAAATCCCCAGATTCAGCGAAACCATCAAAATTTGCATATCTGCCGAATCCGCATAAATAATCGACGGATGCGAAAATCCCAGATTCTGCGCCCAGTCGTGAATCGCGCCGCGCCCGCTGCGCGATTGGTCGGGGGCAAGCAGAATCAGCGGATACGCGCGTAAATCAGAAAGCGACACAACCGACTTTTCTGCTAATGGCGACGCTTCGGAAACGGCGGCAATCATCGGCACATCGTAGAGCACCTCCTGATAGGTGTTCCGCTGGTCGATTTCGCCGGGAAGCGTCAGCACCATGTCGCATTGCCCGCGATAGAGGGCGTCGGACATGGCCGTCAGAGAAAGGTACAGCGGGTGAATCACCAAATTGGGAAGGTGCGGATGCAGGGAAAGGTACGCATCGACAATCAGTTCTTTTTCCAGCGGCCCGTTGTAGCCGATGTGGATGGCGCTCACACGGTGCGCATCGGCGAAAGCGTCCTGCAATTCGAGCTGAATCCCCATCAGGCGCTCGGCGTAGGGGAGAAACTGCTCGCCTTGGTCGGTCAGCACCGCGCCGGTAGACAGACGGTGGAACAGTGCACAGCCCATTTCTTTTTCCAACGACGCAATCTGCTGGCTGATGGCGGTCTGGGAGACGTACATGTTCTTCGCAGCGGCGGAAAAGCTGCCTTCGCGGACGACGGCGAGGAAATACGCGATTCGGTCGGTGTTCATGCGAAAAGACCTCCACTGGGGACAAAAAACTCCCTTCCGCGGTGCGCAGAAGGGAGCAAAGATGCGAGAGGTTAAGGGCGCTGACCCATGCCGCCTTCAAGGGTGATGGTTTCGCCGGACATGAATTTGAAGTCCGGGGAAGCCAGCTGGACGCACACATGGCCAATTTCTACCTCGGAATCGCCGTAGTGACCCATCGGGGGCATCTTGACATTCGCCTTGAACGCCTCGGGATATGCCTTCTGGAAGTTCTCCAGCTGCGTTGTCCATGCCAGCGGGCAGACGACGTTGATGTTGATGCCGTCCTTGCCCCATTCGGTGGCGGCAACGCGGGTCAGGCCGCGAATGCCTTCTTTTGCCGCGGCATACGCGCACTGCCCGTAGTTACCGAACAGGCCCGCGCCGGAGGCGAAGTTGATGACAGCACCCTTCGTTTCCTTCAGATAGGGGTAGCACGCCTTCATATAATAGAATGTGGCGTACAGACCGGAATACAGCGCGAGATTGAACTGCTCGGTGGTATGGTCAGCCAGCGGAACGCCGGATGCGGAAGCCTGCGCGTTGTTAATCAGCACGTCGATGCGGCCGAAGGTGTCAATCGCCTGTTTGACGACATTGTTCACAACAGCCTCGTTGTCCGCGCTGTCATTCACGTCCGCCTGCACGCACACCACCTTCACGCCATAGAGGCGTTCCAGTTCTTCCTTCGCGTCGGTCAGCTTCTTCACGTTGCGGCCCGTGATGACCAGATTCGCGCCTTCCTTGGCGTAAGCGGTCGCAATGCCGTAGCCAATCGAACCGCAGCGGCCGTTGCTGAGCTTCGCATAGCCCGCGCCGGTAATAATCGCTGTCTTTCCTGCCAGAAAACCCATTATATATTTCCCCTTCATGGTGAAGAGCTGAACAAGCAGCCTGTGCGTTTATGGTATCACAGATGATGCGGAAAAGCAAGAGCGGACGGCGCGAAATGGACAAAAATTGATGATTTTTTCACAATGCCGCCAGCTTCCAATCGGAAAAACGGAAAAGAAACAGCAAAAGTCCGATGAATTGTTTGACGCATCCCCTTTGCTGCACTATAATGGAGTCAGTAGCGTTCCGGGCGTACTGCGCGTCCGGCAAAGTGGGAGGAACGCGGAATGAAGGCAGAGAGCAAACGCTCGGTGCGCATCATGCTTCAGTGGCTGCTGAGCGCGGCGGCGGTGCTGATGGCGGCGCTGCTGATTTGGCAGTGCGTGACCATCTATCATGAGGGCATCGCGCCGGAAAACATGGGCGAAAACGGGCTGCGGATTCACGATATTTACAGTCGGGAAATTGTCACGGCGCACTTCGCCTCGATTGCGTGGAGCGTGTGGGTCTTTCTGGCGCTGCTGGCGGTAAACATCATCGCGGGCAAGCCGGAGCAGAAGGAATCGCTTCGCGCGCCGGTGGAGAATCAGCTGCTGATGCTGCGCGCGCGGACGGAGGAGACGGACGAAATCCGCAAAGTGAAGAAACAGCGCATCGGCGTATGGTGCGGCGCAGCGATTTTGTGCCTGATTTGCGGGGGGATGGCGGGGCGATTCCTGCTGGACTGGTCGAATTTTGCCTCGCGTGATTTGGAAGTCGTCGTGCGCCAGATGGCGATTGAAACGTTCCCGTGGATTGGGCTGGCGTTCATCCTCCTGATGGCGGCTGAGCAGTGGAATTTCCGCCTGTTGATGAAGGAATTGGAACTGCGCAGGAGCGCCCCGAAGCGCAAGCCGGATGCAGCCGCTCCGGAAAAGACGACAGGCAGGAACGTCATCCGCGTGATCATCGCGGCGGCGGCGGTGGCGCTGATTGTGCTGGGTGTGATGAACGGCGGCATGTTCGATGTGCTGGTGAAGGCAATCAATATTTGTACGGAGTGTATCGGCCTTGGCTAAGAAATTTGCGGCATGGTGGAGCGCCCATAAGCCCACCACCCGGCGGCTCATACAGGTTTACGCCGCCCTGCTCTACAACGCCTATGTGAAGGGATTCATCAAGGGCGACATTTACACCGGCGGCATCAAGAACTTTTGCGTGCCGGGGTTCAACTGCTACTCCTGTCCGGGCGCGATTGGCGCATGTCCGCTGGGGGCGCTGCAAAACGCGCTGGCCTCCTCGGATAAGCGCGCGCCGTACTACGTTCTGGGCATTCTGATGCTCTACGGGCTGATTTTGGGGCGCACCATCTGTGGCTGGCTCTGCCCGCTGGGGCTGATTCAGGAATTGTTCTACAAAATTCCGACGCCGAAGGTGAAGAAGAGCCGCTTCACCCATGCGCTGTCGTATCTCAAATACGTCCTGTTGGCGGTGTTTGTGGTCATCATCCCGCTGGCGTACAGCCTGCAGCAGTATCCCGTGCCGGGATTCTGCAAGTACATCTGCCCGGCGGGGACGTTCGAGGGCGCAATGGGCTTGCTGGCGAACCCGGTCAATGCGGGCAAGTTCTCCATCCTCAACATCCTCTTTACGCGCAAATTCGTCATCATGGTGGCGATTCTGCTGGCGTGTGTGTTCTTCTACCGTGCGTTCTGCCGCTTCCTCTGCCCGCTGGGGGCGATTTACGGTCTGTTCGCGCGTGTGTCGATTCTCGGCGTGAAGGTCGAGAAGAGCAAATGCACGAACTGCGGGCGCTGCGTGGCGCACTGCAAGATGGATATTCGGCATGTGGGCGACCATGAGTGCATCCACTGCGCATCGTGCGTGGACGTTTGCCCGACGAAAGCCATCAGCATGAAAATGGGCAAAATTACGCTGAAAGCGAACGAAGTGCAGCCGATGAAGCCGGGCGAAGAACCGAAGCCGGAGGACAACAAAAAGCGCACGAACCGCCGCATTCGCGTGATGGCGGCGTGGACGGCGGCGCTGGTAGTGCTGGGCGTGGTGATGTGGCAGGTAAACAAGGCGGACACGGTGGAAGAACCGGTAAGTCAGCCCGCCGCGACGGAAACGCTTGCGCCGGAAGCCACGGAAGCGCCGGACGACGACACGCCGGTTGGCTACGAAGTCGGCATGAAGTGCCCGGACTTCACGGTTCCGCTGTACGGGGAAGAGGGCGGCGAATTTACGCTGTCGGCGCAGAAGGGGAAAGTGACGGTCATCAACTTCTGGGCGACGTGGTGCACGCCGTGCGTGGCAGAGCTGCCGTATTTTGCGGAGCTGTACGCGGAGTACGGCGACGAAATCTCGCTGGTGGCGATTCACTCGAACCTCGTGACGGACGATGTGGACAAGTTCCTCGCGAAGGAGAAGCTCGACATGCCGTTCGCGCTGGACAAGACGGGCGCGGTGATTAAATCGCTGGGCGGCTCGACGCAGCTGCCGATGACGGTCATTGTCGATGCGGCCGGGAAAATCGTGTACAACAAGGTCGGGTCGGTGACGCTGACGGTGCTGGAAGGGCTGGTCGCGCCGCTGCTGGCGGAGTAACCAATCAATATGGGCAGGGGGATTCGTTCTCCCTGCCTTTTGAATTGTAACAATTGCGCCGGAGCACTTGCGAAACGGGTGCAAGGCTGGTATCATGAAGGCAGAAATCACCATAGGAGGGAAAACGCATGAAGAAATTGCTGTGCGGGCTGCTGTGCCTGCTGATGCTGTTAGGCTGCGCGTCAGCGGAGGGGTATTGGTACGCCGCGAAGGGCGATAACGGCTTGTGGGGGCATATCGACGAGATGGGGAACTGGGTGATTCCGCCGAAATTCGACAGTGCGGGCGACTTCCGGGGCAATTATGCGTGGATTCAGCAGGGCGACCGGGAGGGGTTCGCGAACCGCGACGGCGAAATTGTGCTGCTACTGGATGAGAATGTAGTGACAGACAGCGGCTATGATGGCTTCTATTACGGCGGACGCGAAACGGGCATTTGGCTGCTATACAAGAAGGCGACGGGGAAAAACAGTCTCGGCACGGAATGGCTGGAAGGCTTCTTTGATGTGCAGAGCGGTGTTTACAGCGGCTTGAAGTGGCGGGGCGTGAATCATAGGGAGTCGAACAGCCGCTTGATTGCCGTGGCAGACGAAACCGGCAAGTGGGGCTATGTCAGCCGCGATACGGGCGAAATGGTGATTCCGGCAAAGTATGATTCGGACAACATGGGTTCCAATTTTTATGACGAGTACGCCGTTGTCACATTCTGGGACGATGATTACAACATTGTGCAGACGCTGCTGCTGGACGAAACGGGGAAGGAATATCCCCTGCCGGAGGGTATCAATGCGGCGAACTGCGATACCGTGATTAGCGGCGGGCTGTTTGAGGTGGTGGACGAGAACGGCTTATACGGCTATTGTAATACAAGCGGCGAAGTGGTGATTGAACCGCAGTTTGCGTATACCTTCGAGTTTGCAGACGGCTATGCGGAGGTTGAATTGACCGACGGCACTTATGGTGTCATCGACCAAACGGGGAAAGTTGTGATGCGCACGACGGATACGCACTATGCAGACGTCCGGCATGGCTGCTATGTGCTGCCGACGGGCGAACACAGCTTCACGATGTACAGCGTGGCGGGCGAGGAGTTGTTCACCCTGCAAGGCGAAAATATCGTGCGGCTGTGGACGCCGGAAGAAAACGGCTTGTGCATGTACGTCGTGGAGAAGGCAGACAGCGCCGCTGCGGCTGGGTGAACATGCAGGGCAAAATCATCAGCGAAGCGAAGTGGACATTCCCGGAATACGACCAGCCGGACGTGTATTTCCCGTCGGGCTTGCAGGCAGTGTACGATATAGACGGCACGAGGCTGGCAGGGTATCTCGACGAAAGCGGCGAACTGGCGATTCCGCTGCAATTCAGCTTTGTGACGCAATTTTACGGCGAATTAGCGTATGTGGGAATGGTGCAGGACGACGGCACGACCCAATACGGCTACATCAACCAGCAGGGCGAATGGGTGTACAGCTGGACGGAATAATCCCTCGGCGGCGGTGGAAAATGACCATCGCCGCTTCTTTGTGCCTTGACATGGAATGTCCTCAATGGTATAATAAAGATGATATTGTCCATCTGTCTGCACGGCGCTGCGGGAAAAAGCGGCAGTGCCCGTTTGGAGGCGCGGAAAACACATGACGCAGGGGGATGAGCGCATGAAGGCTGCGAAAACGTCGATTCGCCAGCGCCTGACCCACAGCAAACTGCCGATGCTGGTGCTGGTCGGCGTTGTTTTATTTGCGCTCATTTTCCTTGGGATGCGCTTTTTCACCCGCTATACGCGCGAAGAACTCTACCGCGAAAGCCAGAATCAGCTGACGGAAATTACGTCGCAAATGTATGAGAAGCTCTCCATCACGCTGGAACAGCAGTGGAATTTCCTGACTGTAATGGATAGGTCCGTAGCTTTCTACGCCCCGACGACACAGGAGGCACTCGTGCAGCTGCTTCAGGCGACACAGAATCAGCTGATGTCGCAGGACAGCGCCCTGCGATTCCTTGCGATTGACGAAAGCGGAAACCTGATTAACGCGGCGGGAGAGCGGATGCCCTGCGAATTTGCCGATACGCTTGGCATGACGGGGCGACAGTGTTTCCTTATTCGCGGCAAGGGCGGCGATGAAAATCAAATGGTCTTTTCCCTGCCCATCATGCAGCCGCTGACGGTTGCGATGGGGGAAAAGAGCATCCGCATCACGCATCTGGTGCTGCTCAAGGGCATGAGCAGCCTGACGCCGTTCTTCCGCAGCAGCGCATTTCACACGCAGAACAGCACCTATGTCGTCATCAGCGACGGCGTGAAGATGTATTCCGACGCGGCGGATGAGAACATCAACTTTCTGGGACGGAACATTTACCCGGCGCTGCGGACGCTCCGTTACCCGCACGCGGGCAATTTTGATAACTGTCTGACGGAACTTGAAGCATCCGACAATCATTTCACCTGCACCGATGTGCTGGTGGACAAAACACAGTATTTCTTGTGCATGAAGCGCCTAACTGGATGCGATTGGACGATGCTGTTCCTTGTGCCGGGGGTGGAGGTCGCTGCCGGTGCGCGCGCAATGGTGGATTCGATTACGCTGATAGTCAACATTGCGTTCTTCGTCTTGCTGCTGCTGACGGTGGGGGCAATGTACTTCCTGTTGACGGCGATGCAGAACCGGGAGCGCTACGCCGTGGAGACGGAGAACGCGCAGGCGCTTGCACAGGCGAACGCGGAGCTGGATCGGGCACGTCAGGCGGCGGTGGATGCGCTGAAACTGGCGGAATCCGCCAACGTATCCAAGACGGCATTCCTGACGAATATGAGCCATGACATCCGCACACCCATGAACGCCATCATCGGCTTGACGAACCTGATGCAGCACGACCTGAACAATCCGGAGAAGCTGCAGGCGTATATCGACAAGCTGCACACATCCAGCGAGCATCTGTTAGGGCTGATCAATGACGTGCTGGACATGTCCAAAATCGAGAGCGGCGCGGTGACGCTGCGCATGGATGAAGTCAATCTTGCTGAGCAGATTGAGCAGATTGAAGCCATCATTCGCCCGCAGACGCGCCAGCGCGGGCAGCACTTTATCGTCCGCGCGAGCCAGATTCACCACGAGAATTTCATCGGCGATGCGACCCGTCTGCGGCAGGTGCTGCTGAACATCCTGTCCAACGCGGTCAAGTACACCCAGCAGGGCGGCGAAATCAGCCTTGATGTGCGCGAAGTGTCCCGCAGCGGGCATTCGTATGTGAAATATGCCTTTGTGGTCAAGGACAACGGCATCGGCATGACGGAGGAGTTCCAGAAGCACCTGTTCGACGTGTTCACCCGCGCAGAGGATTCCGTGACGAACAAGGTGCAGGGCACGGGGCTGGGCATGGCGATAAGCAAGAGCATTGTGGACATGATGGGCGGCGTGATTAACGTCGAGAGTGCGCCGGGCGAAGGCAGCCGCTTCGAAGTGCTGCTGGAGTTCAAGGTGGACGCACAAGCGGATGACCGCGCGCACACGGTGAAGGACTGCCGTCTGCTGCTGGTCGGCTATACACCGGGGCGCGTGGCGGACGTGCAGGATGCACTGGAACACACACCCGTGACGGCGGAGGCGGTCGAGCGCCCTGAAGACGCGGTGAGCATCCTGCGGCAGGAGGATGTGGACGTAGTGCTTTTGTCCTGCCAGTACCGCGCGCCGGAGATGCTGCGCCCTCTGGTTCGCCAGATGCGCGAGGCCGCCGGGAAGCCGATTTTCGTATTCTGTATGCAGGCGGGGCAGCGCGAGGAAGTGCTGGATATCATCAGCGCCTGCGGACTGGACGGCTTTGTGCCGCTGCCGTTCTTCCTCTCCAATCTGGAGAACGAGATGGCGAAACTGCGTACGGAATTCGGCAATATCGGGAACGTGGACGGCACATCGGTGCTGAACGGGATGCGGCTGCTCTGCGCGGAGGACAATCCGCTGAATGCGGAAATTCTGGAAGAGCTGCTGCACATGCAGGGCGCGACCTGCACGATTTACAGCGACGGCAAGCAGTTGGTGGAGGCGTTCGACCACGTCCGCCCCAGCGACTACGACGTTATCCTGATGGACGTGCAGATGCCCGTGATGAACGGCTACGAAGCGACGCGCGCCCTCCGCGCCAGCGACAACCCCGTCGGCAGGACGATTCCGATTATCGCCATGACCGCGAACGCCTTTGCGGACGACATCCAGCAAAGCATGGATGCGGGCATGGACATGCACCTTTCCAAGCCGATTGACATTGCGGTGCTGGAAAAGACGCTGAGCCTCTTCCGCACGGACAAGAAGAACCATGGGCGTGCGGTGTTTAAGAGGAGAGTCATGGAGATGGAGAAGTGAGGGGGAAAGCCTCTTGCTATCTCTATAATGGTTTTCGCTGCGATGTTGAGGATGCAATTCTCCTTGCAACGATAAAAACCAACTACGGTAGTGCGAACCGAAGGGGTCAAGGGGGCGATCGGAAAGCCCCCTTGTCGCGCCCGCAGGCGCGATTCCCTTTGCAACAAATGGAACCAAGCAACAAAAGAAAAAAAGGATGCCGCTCATCCACTGACAAGCAGCACCCAAGGTTGCTTATACCTTTCTCACCGGATGCCGAATCACGGTTTTCCTTTTCTCCACCGCTGTTTTCCGCGGGTCGGAAAGGTAAATCTCGTGATGCAGCCGCTCCGCCGTGAAGTCATTTTCATACCCGTTTTCGCGCAGAAACGCATCCATCTGCGCCACCGACGCGGGTTCGTCGTCGTATGCGCCGATGTGCATCATCTGCACACAAAGTCCTTCGCGAATCGTGCGCAGTTCAGCGCGGGAGCAGTCCAGTTTCTTCTTTTCTGACGCCGTTTCCACCGCCCAGCGGAAATCCTCCGCCGTCACGAAATCCGGTACGCGAATCACGGATAGCCAGTGCAAATCCGCCTTGCGCTCGTAGTCCATGCCTGATACGCCGTCCTGCTGCCAGAAGCCTTCCAGCGGCGGCACGACGTAATCGAAAAAGCCGTCCATCAGGTGTCCAGCGCGCGGACTCATCTTCAATGTGTAGCTGACCGCGTACAGCACGCCGAGCGCCTGCTGATACGCGCCGCCCTCCTCGTTCGGGTCGCCCGTACCGGACACGCACACGAACTGCATTTCCGGCACGTCGATGATTTCTGGCACTTTCGGTGGCTGGTAGAACGCACGGTACTCCTTCTTGTAGTCAAACGGCATTACGCTTGCTCCTTCTTCGCCAGCTCGTTCGTGTCAATCGTCCCGCGATAGACCACAAACTTCTGGAACAAAAACTCGGTCACGAAGTTGACGAGCATGTTGATGACTTCAATCAGCCAGTCGTGTACGCCGACTGCAACCAATTCCGTGCTCCACCATCTGGAAAGCGTGATGAACACGACGTAGTACAGCGCGACCAGCAGCATCGCGCGCTTGACGTTGCCGTCCGAACGGAAGGTGTAGCGGCGGTTGAACGTGAAGTTCCACAGGACGGACAGAATCAGCGAGGGAAGGTAACAGGCGTTGTAATCGGGAATCTTGAACACATCATGCAGCAGGGCGAAGCTGATGAGCTGAATGAGTCCGGCGGATGCGCTGAACAGCGTGAATTTGACCGCCTGCCAGACGTTTTTGTTCTTCATGCGGAATCCTCCTTGGTTGGAATGAATGATGAATGGGATGATTCGCTGCCGTGAAAAATTTCTTCCTATACTATAATAGGCTTATACTATTTCCAAATGAGAATGCGCCAAGATGCGCCGCGAATTTTTCGTTCTGGCTAACGGGAGTGAAATGCAGCGTAGCAGCG
>OLQL01000695.1_pt1 | contig 33183 bp, 21 predicted proteins | sample 1672971 | NCBI WGS metagenome assembly OLQL01 (sample SAMEA3136742, study PRJEB25190) | human gut metagenome | biome: human gut; feature: human-associated habitat; material: faeces | place: Austria | collected 2013
TCCCTTTTTCGCGATTCAGTTGGTGACACTTTCATACTGCTTCCGCGTGTTTATGAGGGAACCCAAGGGGCGCTGCCCCTTGACTCCGCAAGGGACTTCGTCCCTTGACCCTTTTCGCGATTCCAAGCCGGCTTACGCCCCGCTGTGCAGTTTCTTCCTGAGCTTGCGGACGGTCATTTCCAGCAGGTACTGGAATTCCGGCGTTCTGCCGTATACCACCAGAACGACTGCGGCGAAAATCGCGGTATAAATCAGCCCCTGGGCGATGAACCAGAGGAAATTCGTTTGCGGCATCAGCTGGAAAATCCAGTAGGACACGGCGCTGACCCCCGCGACCACCACCCAGCGGACGATGTAATCCATGAAGTAGCGGCGCAGCTTCTTTTGCCAGTCCTCCTCAATGCCGTAGCGCATCAGCACATACGGTTCAAACCAAACGCACGTCAGCAGGCTGGAGATAATCGTGCCGCCGATGATGCCCGCCACGCCAAAGCGCCGCACCAGAATCAGCGATACAACAAGGTTGATGATGGCCTCCGCCAGCGCCTTGTAGCGGTCATGCCAGAACAGCCCCAGCGCCTCGCGGAACTGCAGCCCCATCTGACGGAGGCCGCTGATGAAAAACTCCGCTATGATAATGACGACGACCGTCATCGAGAAAAGGTACTCTTCGCCGAAAATCATGCGGATGAAGAAGTTAATCAGCGTCACCAGTCCGCCGGAGAGGTAGCCGTAGAGCAGGAAAGCGGCGAAATCGAGGATGCGGAAGATTTCGTAGACGCGCTTTCTGCCCTCCAGCGCGTTCAGGTTGCCGATGCTGGCGGTGAATGCGCCCGTCACATGCCCCAGCAGGTTGTTGACGTTCATCAAAACGAGCTTGTAGTTGGAGTATATGCCGACCGTAGCCAGCCCGTCGAACGCGGACATAATCAGGTTATCCGTGCTGCGGACGATAACCGTCGCCAGCTTATGCAGGCTCAGCGCGCCGACGTTCTTGAAAATCGCCTTGCGCTCCTGCGGTTCGGGCAGCTCCTTGTACTGCTTGAGGTACGGGAACTCCCTGTCCGCGCGCGCCCAGATGATAGCGCTGGTGAGCATCGGCATGAAAAGCTGGATAATCAGGTAGAGGATGAAATTCCGCGTCGTTACCAGCACAACGATTTGCACAATCACGCGAATGATGCTGACCACTTGGTCAATCGCCTTGCGGATGTATGCCTTCTGGTACGCCTGATAGATGGCGTTCTTGTAGGACAGCAGGTATGACGTGACAGCTTGCAGGAGGTACAGCAGATAAATCAGCTGCAGGTTCTCCACGCCCTCGCCGCCCTTCATCAGCCGCGGCAGGAACGGCATGAGCGCCAGCCCGATGCCCAGCACCGCCAGCGCAACGATGCGGTACAGCGTGCGATAGAGGTTCATCAGGCGCGCCAGCTGCTTCTCGTCGTTCTGCGCCGCCGGGCGGTACATGCTGAAAATCATCGCCGAGCCGATGCCCAATTCCGCCAGATTCAGCATTCCCAGCACATCGCCGAAGAGGCCGTTCACGCCGAGATATTCCTGCGACAGGTAGTGGACGAACACCATGCGTCCGCCGAAGGAAAGCAGCATGTTCAGCAGCTGCCCCACCAGCCCGACGATCATATTGATGATGGAGTTTTTCTTTCTCATCCGTGCTCTTCCGGCGCTGACTGACCGGATGCCTCCTCTCCTGCGCTGACTGCAAGCGCGTGAGCCGTTTGCAATCGCCTCATTATAGCACGGTTACGATTGCCTTGCAACAAAAACGGCTGTTATCATCGGTTTTGCGCGAAATTTTCGCACTTTGTTCACGCAATCCACACATTCTGTGATATATGCTTGTTTCTTTCTTGTCAATATGCTATAATAAAATGCAATCCGCCGTTTTTCGGCGGAAATTTCGCGGGGCTTCCCCGTACAAGGGAGATTTGGAGGACATGGGAAAGGTCAGCGCGTTTCTGAAGCGGAAGAACGTTCTGTTTTCCGCAAAACGCTACGGGATAGACGCCATGGGCGCCATGGCGCAGGGGCTGTTCGCCTCGCTGCTGATTGGCACAATCATCAAGACGCTCGGTCAGCAGCTGAACGTGCAGTTCCTAATTGACGCGGGCAACTTCGCCCAGCAGGTTGCGGGGCCGGCCATGGCAGTGTCCATCGGCGCGGCGCTCTCTGCCCCGCAATTGGTACTGTACAGCCTGATTGCCGTCGGCATGGCGGCAAATAAGCCCGGCGACGCGGGCGGCCCGCTGGCGGTCTACTTCATCACGATTGTCGCGTCCGAATGCGGCAAAATCGTCAGCAAGGAGACGAAGGTGGATATCCTCGTCACCCCGGCGGTCACGATTCTTGTCGGCGTTGGGCTGTCCGTGCTGTGCGCGCCCGCGATTGGCGCGGCTGCCAGCTCGGTCGGCGATTTCATCAAGTGGGCAACGAACCTCCAGCCGCTGCTGATGGGCATTCTGGTGTCCGTCGTCGTCGGCATGGCGCTGACGCTGCCGATTTCCAGCGCGGCGATTTGTGCGGCGCTCTCGCTGACGGGGCTTGCGGGCGGCGCGGCGGTTGCGGGCTGCTGCGCGCAGATGGTCGGCTTCGCGGTCATGTCCTTCCGCGAGAACGGCGTGGGCGGCTTGGTCAGTCAGGGGCTGGGCACGTCGATGCTGCAAATGCCCAACATCATCCGCAACCCGCGCACTTGGATTCCCCCGACGCTTGCTTCCGCCATCACCGGCCCGATTGCGACGTGCCTGTTCCACCTCGAAATGAACGGCCCGGCGGTTTCCAGCGGCATGGGCACTTGCGGTTTGGTCGGGCAGATTGGCGTTTACACCGGCTGGCTGAACGACATTGCCGCCGGCACGAAAGCCGCGATTCTGCCGATGGACTGGGTTGGGCTTATCCTGATTTGCTTCGTTCTCCCCGCCGTGCTGACGCTGCTGTTCGCCTTCTTCCTGCGCAAGTGGGGCTGGATCAAGGGCGGCGACCTGAAGCTGCAATAACAAGGGAGAATGAAACGGGGCGAAGTCCCCCTCCCTTGACCCTTTCGCGCGATTGGGTTGGTGACACTTTCATACAGTGTCCGCGTGTTTATGCAGGGATTTCGCGCCTGCGGGCGCGAGGAGGGGGCTTTGCGATCGCCCCCTCCACCCCTTCGCCCCCTGCGGTACACAAGCAAATCCGCATAGAAAAATCAAGCCACAAAACGCACCTCATCCAGCTAATGCAGCAGATGAGGTGCGTTTCTTTTGCCAAAAAGTCAGCACCGAAAAAGGGCGGCGCACCCGCAGGTACACCACCCCTTGACGCCTTGGATTACACCTTCTGGAAGGTGAACACCACTTCGCCGCCCGCTTCGGGAGCAATTTCTTCCACCGTCTTGTCGAACTCGTAGCCTTCCGGCACAATCAGCACATGCAGCACATAGGGGTACGCAGGCATGGTGAATTCCAGCACGCCATTCTCATCCACAGGCATGGGCGTGCACGTTTCATCCGTGCAGACGTTAATCATCGTGCCGGTCACAGGGTTGCCGTCCTGATCGACGCACTTGATCGTGTAGCTCGCCATCCCCTCCATCGGCAGCTGCGGCGCTTCCGCCACTTCATCCGTGGACGGCAGGGTGCCATCGGCGTACTTCCAGCCGGGGACATTGATGCCATACTGCTGCAGCATGGCGACAAACGCATTGGCGTTGGGTTCATCAGCGATTGCAATGGCGGATGCTTCCACGTTTTCCGCGCCAGCCTTCACCACAAAATAGGTGGTATACGGGAAGCCGCTTGCCTGATTGGTGTCAATCGGCTGATTCGGGATGACGTAGCCGTCCTCCGTCATGTAGTCCGTCAGCGCATAGTTTTCGGGGGCAGCCTCGCAGCCAAAGGCGTACATTTCCGGGTCGAGCCCCTTCGCCAGCGTCACCTTCACCGTCGCGCTTTCCGTGTTGTCAATCACATAATAGTTGGTCATGCCAAAGGTGGACATCAGCGCAAATTGCGGGTCGGTGAAGAAAACCTGCCTCACGTTGTCGCCCACAAAGGAGATGGTCGTCATCTTCGTGCCTTCCGGATAGACCGGGTTGTTCGCCAGCACAGCGGCGGCTTCTTCTCCGTCCACCACGCGCGCGTTGTCCAGCCAGATCATGTCCTCATTCGCGGCCTGAAAGGAATCCTTGATGTAAGACAGGGCAATTTCGTAAGTACCGTCTGCCGGGAATTCATAGCCGTAGGTCGCCCATTCCTTCACGCCGCCGAACGCCTTCGCCGTCTGTCCGTTGACAGACAGGCAGAACAGGTCGCAGCCGGCTTCGGTAGACGTCTTGTAGTCGAACGCGAACACATCGCCCGCCTTCGCTTCCACCGTAGTCAGCACGGAAGCGGAAGAAGTATCCTTGCCCGTGTTCGTGCTGACCAGCACCGTGCGGTCATCCTTTTCCGCAACCGCCATCGGCCAGGTGTATTCATCCGTAGAATTGGTGAAGGACAGCGGCGCCGCCGTGCCTTCCACATTCAGCGCACGGTTCAGTTCCGCTTCATCCGTCGGCGGAATCGAGGGCTTTTCGCCCGGCAGGAACGCCAGCACATTCGTCTGCGTGTACTCATCGCCGAGGAAGAGACCGAACAGGCGGACAAACGCGTCCGTAGAGGTCTGAGAACCCGTTGCGATGAAAGCCACATTGCCGAAGCGGTCAACCACAATCGAGGTCGGGACGCCATTGAGCCCGAAACCCGCAAAGAGGTTGAACGTTTCATGCCCGACCGGGAACGTCAAGCCATGCGACGCCACATATTCCGTCAGCTTCGCATCGTCATCGTTTTCATCGATGCTCAGCGCAAAGACTTCCACCTTGTCCTTGTACTGCTCATAGGCTTCCTCCAGGAAGGGGAACTCCGATTCACACGGGCCGCACCACGTTGCCCAGAGGTTAATCAGCACCATTTCCTTCTCCTTCAAGGTTTCGGAGAGGGTATGGGAAACGCCGTTAATGTCCGTAAAGGTAAAATCGGGCATGGGCGCGCCAAGCGCGTACACCAGGGCAGTTTCTTCCGCCAGTGCAGCGCAGCCGAGGCACATCGCCAGTGCCAGAACCAGTGCCAGCATCTTCTTCATGAGGATTGCTCCTTTCACGTTCTGCGGCTTCCACCGCAGTCTTACAAAAATTATAAGGGGAAAAATGCCTGATGTCAACCGAAAAAACTTCATAAATACAATTGGCGTGCGCAGCGCCCCTTTTTTTCGCCTCCAACAGCAGCGAAAAAGCTGGTTCTTCACGGAAAGTTGTGGAAGCAAACAAGGGCTTAGGCGAAGCACCCAAAAGCTGCACGCGGAAGGAGCATGAAAACGCGACCAACTCAATCGCGAAAAGGGGTCAAGGGGCAATTGCCCCTTGCAGGGTCAAGGGACAGCGTCCCTTGTGGGGTTTGGGGCAACGCCCCAACTGTTCCGCGTCCGACCAATCCCAAGGAAGCCACCAACAAAGGCGCAGGCAGCGAAGCGTCCCTGCCCCTAACTTTGCGCGTCCGCAGACGCGCCCCCAAGCTGCTCTTCCCCCAAGATTCCGTGATGAACCACAATTGCTCGGTGTTGCCATAACCAAAAAGCCCTGCCGCATTCACGACAGAGCCTTTTTGTGCCTTGATTACGCCTTGCCAGCGCAGCCCAGCACATCCACAATCTTGTGGGCGACCATCGCCTTCACCGCAGCGCGGGCAGGCTTCAGGTACTGACGGGGGTCAAAGTGATCCGGATGCTCCGCGAAGTACTTGCGGATGCTCGCGGTCATCGCCAGACGAATGTCGGAGTCGATGTTGATCTTGCAGACCGCCATCTTCGCCGCCTTCGCCAGCTGCTCTTCCGGAATGCCAATTGCGTCGGGCATATTGCCGCCGAACTGGTTGATTTCCTTCACGAACTCCTGCGGGACAGAAGAAGCGCCGTGCAGGACGATCGGGAAGCCGGGCAGACGCTTGGAGCATTCTTCCAGCACCTCGAAGTGCAGCTGGGGCTTCTGACCGGGCTTGAACTTGTACGCGCCGTGGGACGTGCCGATGGCAATCGCCAGCGAGTCGCAGCCCGTGCGGGTCACAAACTCTTCGACTTCTTCCGGATGGGTGTACATTTCCTGACCATGCTCCACCTTCACGTCGTCTTCGACGCCGGCGAGCGTGCCGAGTTCCGCCTCGACGACCACGCCGTGGTCATGGGCATACTCGACGACCTTGCGGGTCAGGGCGATATTATCCTCAAAGGACTTGGAGGAAGCGTCAATCATGACGGACGTGAAGCCGCCGTCGATGCAGCTCTTGCACAGCTCAAAGCTGTCGCCGTGGTCAAGGTGCAGCGCAATCGGGATATCGGGGTTTTCGATAACCGCCGCTTCCACCAGCTTCACCAGATAGGTGTGATTGGCATACGCGCGCGCGCCCTTGGACACCTGCAGGATGACGGGAGCCTTCAGCTCACCAGCCGCCTCGGTGATGCCCTGAATGATTTCCATGTTGTTGACGTTGAAAGCGCCGACCGCATAGCCGCCGTCATACGCCTTCTTGAACATTTCCTTCGTCGTAACAAGCGCCATTGGATTTTCCCTCCTGATGCAATAATGTAGGGTTTCCACCGAATCTATTATAGCACATTCTGCCGAAATAGAAAAGGGGGTTTTTTCACAAGTTGTATTTTCTTTCACAAAGTTTTGGAGAAAAAAACGACCTCATCCCCCGTTTCGGCGGATGAAGCCGTATCAGCACGCAAAAGCAGCCTGAAAAAGTCGCCAACGCAATCGCGCGAAAGGGTCAAGCGTAGGGATTTCATCCCGTTTCATTCGCCCATGGTTTTCCCCCAATTAACACGCGGAAGCAGCCTGAAAAAGTCGCCAACTCAATCGCGCGAAAGGGTCAAGGGAGGAACTCCCTTGCAGGGTGCAGGGGCAGCGCCCCTGCTGGAGTCCAGAGGCAAAGCCTCTGGTTACTGCCCCTCTTCCGTCCGCTCCACCGTGCCGACGTAGATGATTTCGCTCTTTGCCTTGTAGGTGTCGGTGTACATCAGCTTGCGCTCGGTTTCCGCGCCGCCCACATACTTCACCAGGTAGCTTTCCACCACACAGCCGTCGGTTGCCTTGCGGTAGGTGTACTCTTGGTCAACATAGGTGGCGTAGGTGTGGTTCGTGTCCTTGCGGTATTCCGGCTCAGTCGGGGCGGGCAGGGTCTGCACCGTCACTGTTTCCAGCTCGTACTTCACGCCCTTGCCGAGGCTCTCGCCGTAAATCGACACCACGCACACCTTGTGCGACTTGTCGTAGCGGCTGTCCTTCATCACCGTCGCGACGATGAAAATCGTGCTGTTCGTGTCGTTGCGGAACTTGAAGTCAATGCGGTTGTCGGATACCGTCGCGTCCTTTCCGTAGTCGGTGTAGCCCACCGCGTCGGAGTGCGGCTCGCGCTTGAGAATCGTCATGTTCGCCTTCGCCGCCGCGAGGTACATCGTCGTGCTCGCCTGACACACGCCGCCGCCGTAGCCCATGCGCTGATCGCCATACGCGTACTCAATCGCCTGATAGAAGCCGTTTGCCTTCGTGCGCTTGCCCACAACCGTATTGAAGGAGAATGTTTCGCCCGCTGCAAGCATCTTGCCGTTGATGCGCTCGAACGCCACCTGAATGTTCAGGTTGCGCTCTTCCGTGCTGGTGGTCGAAATCGGGGTGTACGCCGTCGCGCGCAGCTGAATCTGCGGCTCCAGCATGGCTTTGGTCGTGGTCGGCTGAAGCTCGCGCGTCGTCAGCTCCACCTCGCCGCTGACCAGGGACGACATCATCTGGTACACCTGATTTTTCGCCTCGGTCGTGTCCATATAGCGCCCGACAGTCTCCGGCTGAATCGTCAGCGGATTGTTGAAATTGTTGGAATCGAAGATAATATGCGCATCCACCGGCTGAATGTACGCCTGCTGCGCGATGCTGAGCAGGATGTTGTCAATCACCACATTGTCGCCGCTGGGCGTGGCGGAATAGCCCTCGTAGGGATTTTCCGCCAGCGCGTCCATCGTGGCTTTTCGCGCGTCAATGCCGCCTTCTGTGTGCCCCGGCTGCCACGCCGCGTCGAGCGCTTCCTGCACATCGACGGTCATGTTCAGGTCGGCGCTCGTGATTTCCCTCACCAGCTGACCGGCGTACATCAGGCGCACCTTCCACGCGTCGCGCTGCTGATTCGCGTGCGCCGTGACCGCCTCTTCCGCCTCCGCGCGAGTCATGCCGCCGAGGTGGATGCCGTCCACATACACGTTCGGGACGTACTTGTCGTCATATGCCGTCACCGACGCGACCAGTGCTTCCCGCTCGTTCTGCTCCTGGATGGCATTGCTGATGGCGCCGCCCGCCGCGACCAGCCCGCAAATTACCGCCACCGCGCACGCACAGAACAGGATGCGCTTGAGCAGCTTTTGCCCCGACGGCTTGCGGCGGACAGGCTCGTTCTTCGGCTCGCGATGCTCCGGATTGAAGCCCCCCAGCCCCGTCGGTGGATGATTGCCGCCGCCATTGCCGCCGTTTCCGCCATTGCCGTTCGCCGGATACTGCGGAAAATTCGCCGGATACATCGGCTGCTGCTGCCATCCGCCATAATTCTGCTGCGGATACGGCGGATTCTGCGGGCGCTGCGGATTCATCGGCTGATTGGGCATCATCTGCCCGCCGCGAATCGGCTGATTGCGCCCGGTGTTCATGCTTTGCTGATGCTGCCCCCACGAGAACTGCTCCAATTGGTGCGCCGCATCGAGCGGCTGCACGCCGTTGTTCCAGCCCTGCTGCGGCTGCATGGGCGTCCCCTGTACGCCGCGGAAGCCGCGCATTTGCCCGCTTTGCGCATATTGGCTCCCCTGCCCCGGCTGATTCATCCCCTGCGGGCGCATCGGCTGGGCCGCACCCATCGGCTGAGCCGCACTCATCGGCTGAGGCGCACCCATCGGCTGAGCCGTACTCATCGGCTGCATGGGCGGATTGGCGCTCTGCTGCGCCGGGGGCGGCTGCGGATTCCGGCGCGGCGGATTTGTCGGCTGCATGGGCGCGTCTTCCGTGCGGATAAGGGGGATGCTGTTGTCCAGCGTCTGCTGCCCGGCATACTGCGCCGCGTTCAGCTGCGTGCGGCGGCGGCGCGGCTGCTTGTTGTCGTTGAATTCGGACATGGTTTCAGCACCCCTTTCTGATGGCAATTCGGTATTTCTTCATCTTATATCACATGATTTCAGCAGCTTCCACTGCTTGCAGCAATTTCTCCACATCATCTGCCGCCCTCGCCCACATCGGCGCGGTGCAGCCGACCATGCCGTGGCGGTCGCCATCGCCATGGAAGTCACTGCCGCCGGTGACCAGAAAGCCCATGCGCCGCGCGGTCAAATCCAGCAGGGGCGTGGCGCGTCCGGCGGACGGGTGGTAAACCTCAACGCCCCGCAAGCCCTGCTCCTGCCAAGCGCCGAGCAGATGGCGCAGCAGCGCGCCGGTCTTCTCCAGCTCCATCGGGTGCGCCAGAACGGGCACGAAGCCGCTTTCCCGCATCAGCGGCAGCGCCTCCGCCATGCTCAAGCGCTCCCCCGCCACATAGGCAGGCGCGCCATCCGCCAGAAAGCGGTCAAACGCCTCGCGCGTGTCCACCACATAGCCGCGGCTGACCATCGCGCGGGCGATATGCGGCCGACCGACGCTGCCCTTGGCTTCGCAGGCGATTTCGTCGTAATCCAGCGGATAGCCCAGCGCGTTCAGCTTCTCCACCATCTGCCGCGCGCGTCCGAGCCGCATTTGGGACAGTGCCCGAACCTTGCGGTGCAGGGGCGTATCCGTCCCGCGCCCGTAGCCGAGCAGGTGCAGGCCGGACATATCGCGCAGGGACAATTCGACACCTTGCAGAATCGGCATCGGCGTGGGTTTCCCCAGCAGCTGCGCCGCGCCGTCAAACGTGTCATGGTCGGTCACGGCCAGGAGCGTCACGCGGTGCTTGTCCGCCAGCGCCACCAGCTCCGCGGGCGTAAGCAGCCCGTCGGAGGCAGTGGTGTGGGTGTGCAAATCAGGCTTCATGGGGGTCAGTCGGGTGATTTTCGGGCGCATCCGACGTCTTTTCGGGGGCTTCCGCGCTCTTTTCAGGCGTTTCGGCGGACTTTTCGGAACTTTCTTCCTTCTTTTCGTCCGCCATATCCTGCATCATCACATCGCCCGTGGTGCGGGTGTCGGCATCCTGAATATCCGGCAGCGCGCCCGTTTCCATCAGGGTGACGAACTCGCGGCGGCTGATGGTGTCGTACTTGAGCAGCGCGTCCACCAGCTTCTCCATGCGGTCGCGGTTGGCGCTCAGGGCATCCACCGCCTTCTGGTAGCATTCCTCCAGCAGGCGCTTGACTTCCGCGTCGATGCGCGCCGCCATTTCCTCGCTGTACCCGCGGCTCTGCCCAAACTCCATGCCGACGAACACTTCCTGATCGCCGTCAAGATAGACCGGGCCCAGCTTTTCGCTCATGCCGAACTGCGTCACCATGCGGCGGCAGACCTCCGTCGCCTTTTTCAGGTCGCTCGTTGCGCCGGTGGTGAACTCGCCCAGATAAAGCTGCTCCGCGGCATGACCGCCCAGCCCCATCGCCACGAAGTCCATCAGCTGGCTGTAAGTCTGCAAATCGTCCTCTTCCGTCGGCAGGGACAGCGTGTAGCCGCCCGCCTGCCCGCGCGGGACGATGGTAATCAGGTGCACCTCGTCGCAGTTGGGCAGGACGTGCCCGACGATGGCGTGACCCGCCTCGTGGATGGCGACCATGCGCTTGTCGCGCTGCGTCACCTTGTGGCTGCGCTTCTCCGGGCCCATCTGCACGCGGGAGATTGCCTCCACCAGCGTCTGCTGATTGATGGCCTTCAAGCGCCCGCGCGCCGCCAGAATCGCGGCTTCGTTCATGATGTTTTCCAGCTCCGCGCCGGTGGAGAAGGGCACGCGCTTGGCGATATTCTCCAAATCCACATCATCCGCAAGGGGCTTGCCCTTGGCGTGCACCTTCAGGATGGCAACACGCCCCGCCATATCGGGGTAATTGACGAGAATCGTGCGGTCAAAGCGGCCGGGACGCAGCAGCGCGGGGTCAAGAATATCGCGGCGGTTCGTCGCCGCCATGACAATAACGCCCTCGTTGATTGCGAAGCCGTCCATCTCGACCAGCAGCTGGTTCAGCGTCTGCTCGCGCTCGTCGTGTCCGCCGCCCAGACCCGCGCCGCGATGGCGACCCACCGCGTCAATCTCATCAATAAAGATGATGGACGGGGCAGCGCGCTTGGCTTGGTCGAACAGGTCACGGACGCGGCTCGCGCCCACACCCACGAACATCTCCACAAAGTCAGAGCCGGAAATGGAGAAGAACGGCACGCCCGCCTCGCCCGCAACCGCCTTTGCCAGCAGGGTTTTGCCCGTGCCGGGCGGGCCGATGAGCAGCACGCCCTTGGGGATGCGCGCGCCCATGTCGATGTACGCCTTGGGGTTGCGCAGGAAGTCCACCATTTCCTTGAGTTCTTCCTTCTCTTCCTCCGCGCCCGCGACGTCGGCGAACGTCACCTTGTTCTTGTTCGGGTCATGGATGCGCGCCCGGCTTCTGCCGAAGTTCATCACCTTGCCGTTGCCGCCGGTCTGCGCGCGCATAATCAGCCAGAACATCACGCCGCAGAGCACCAGCGAAATTGCCAGCGGAATCAAATCATACCACCACGGGGTGGTCAGCGGCTGACGGTAGATGATGGTGAACGGCAAATCCTTGACGGACACCTCGTCCAGCGGCTTATTAAGCTTCGCCGCCTGCATTTGCCGCGCGGTGACGATGAAATCGGCGCCGATGGTGGTTTCAAAATCGTAGTTCTTGTCGGGGAAATCCGCGTCGGCGACCGTTGTTGTTGTCGTCACGCCCACCAGCGACGTGCCGCGGATGGCGACGGAGCGAACCTGCCCCTCCTCGATCATCGTCAGCAGCTGGGGATAGGTGATGCGGCGGTCACGGATATTGCTGCCAAAGCCGTTGGTGAACAGCATCGAAATGGTGAGCACCATCAGCAGCAAAACCGCGACGTAGCCGAACATCCCGCGAGACTTCTTCAATGCGAGCATCCTCCTTCCGTTCCAGCGCCATCCGCCTGTTGCGGCGTATACCCATATAGACGAATGACGTGTGCGGAAAAATCCATCTTTACAAAAATTTTATCTTTATTGGGGGAAGAATCGGCTGATTTATTCGCGCGCCGCGCCGTACACGCGGCTGTCCAGCACGCCGATGTCCGGCAGATTGCGGTACTTCTCGGCGAAATCCAGCCCGTAGCCGACGACGAACTCATCCGGAATCTTGAAGCAGTGGTAATCCACCGTCAGGTTGTGTTCGGGATTGCGGCGGTCGGGCTTGTCCAGCAGCGTCGCAATGCGGATGGAGGACGCGCCGCGGCCCATCAAATACTTGCCGAGGTAGAACAGCGTGTTGCCGCTGTCCACAATGTCCTCGACAATCAGCACGTCGCGCCCCTTAATGGACACGGACAGGTCTTTCTCCAGATTGACCACGCCGGAGGACTTGGTGGAGTTGCGATAGCTCGAAAGCGCCATGAAATCCAGCGTCACGGGCAAATCGACTTCGCGGATGAGGTCGGAGAAGAAGACGCTTGCGCCCTTCAAAATGCAGACCATCACCAGATCGCGTCCCTGATAGTCGCGGGTGATTTCCCGTCCCAGCTGGGCAACGGCCTTCTGGATGTCCTCACGCTTGACGAGAATCTTCGTCATGTCTTGATACAGCTTGGCATTGGTGTCCATCGTGTTGTCCTCCTAATATTATATGTGAGTATCAGTTGCTCTTGTCTTCGCGCAGGGGTGCGCCGCACACCTTGCACTGCTCCAGGTTTTTGTACGGTTCGTCGTCAATCTGCGTCCACTTGAAGGATGCCGTCAGCGGGCGATACCGCTGATTGATGGACGCGCAGTTCGGGTCGATGTGGTAATACGTTCCGCCGTTTTGGTTGTAGTAGAGAATCAAGTCCGGATGGCTGGTGTTCAGCACGGGCTGGGTGGCAAGGGCGTTGGTCGGGGTGGCGGTGCTTTCCTGCTCGTTGCTTTGCAGCGTCGCGGGGTCAACGTACCACACGCCGTCCTCCTTGACCATGCGCACCTTCCACAGGTAGACGCTTTCACCCAGGGTGTTGTTCTTGTTGATGACGGCGCGCACGGTGACCATGCGGGCGATGTCGTTCGATGTACCCGTGATGGCCGTGAAATCCCAGCTGACGGGCGTGCGGTTGGTCAGCACCTCGCCGAAGAGCTTCTGCGTCACCGCGTCCGTGCCGCCCTTGATGCTGCTGCGCCACGACGGGGCCGTCAGGTTGACCATTTGGCTGATGGCGTTGTTCTTCCACAGCGTGAAGAAGGAATGCAGCTGCGCGTAGCACTCCTCGGAGTCATCCACAGGCGTCGCGGTGGGCGTGGGCGCGGGATTGGGCGTGTCCGTCGCGGTCAGGTTGACATCGAGGTTATTGCCCGATGTACTCCCCTGCTGCATCTGGCCGGACTGATTCGGCTGCGCGGGGTTCTGATTGTCCGCCGCATTCGTCGCCAGTGCGCTGACGAGGCAGACGACCGCCGCCGACGCCAGCAAAAGCGACAGCACCAGCCGCGCGTTGGGCGTAACCAGCTCGCGGAGCCACATCGCGGCGATACTCGCCACCGCGCCGACGAGGACGATCCACTTCACCGCCGTCCACGCGAAGACCATGCTCAAGATGAAAAGAATCGGCAGCACGCCGAACATCAATACTTTTGCAATCGTATCCCACGGAATTTCCCTGTGCGCCGCCGGCTGCACCCGGAAGCCGCTGCGCCCCGACGTGGGGTACACGCGCTGACCGTCGGGGGTGTACTGCGCGTACTGCTGCTCCGGCGGCAAATCCGTTTCCTGCGGATTTTGCTGGCTGTACCCCTGCTGATTGTACGCCGGATTCGGCTGGCTGTACCCCTGCTGCTCGTAGGGCTGCTGATACCCGCCGGGCTGCACAAACCCCTGCTGGTCATACGGCTGCTGCTGATAAGGCTGCTGGGCGTATGGCTGCTGATACCCCTGCTGGTCATAGCCCTGCCCATACGGCTGCTGATAACCTTGCTGACCGTATGGCTGCTGATATTCCTGCTGACCATAGGGCTGCTGGTATCCCTGCTGACCATAGGGCTGCTGATAATCCGCATACCCCTGCTGACCATATTGCGGCTGCCCATAGCCGTTTTGCGGCGCGTAGCCCTGACCATAGGCATCATTGGGCGCGTAGCCGCCATTCGGGGCATAGCCCTGCGCCGGCGGATAATTGCCCTGCGAAAAACCGGGCTGCTGAGGATTCTGTCCGGCGTCCCCGGCGCCATCATAGGGTGGACGGCTGTTGCTCATCCGGCTTCCTTTCCTTTCTTCCGCGCGATTGTGCGCGAAGTTCCCTGCCGCGCCTGCGGACGGAGGAATTGCACCCTCCCGCGCGCGGACTTTCACGCAAGCGCCTGAATCGCGCTTTACATGATAACGCATCTTACAGTATAGCACAAAAAAATGGCTTGTAAATAATAAATCGGAAAAATTCACGGTTTGTTCGCCTGTAAGATGAAAAGATTTTTACTTCGGTGCGCGTTTCCGTCCTCCATTCCGCATTATTTTCGCTTTTCCGCTTGCAAAAGTCGTTCAGCTATGGTAAGATAGAGCGTGCCGACGAAAGTCAGCGAAATATTGGAAGCGATGACCGGGAAACAGTAGCGCGTGCAAGTCCCCTTCCTATTTCCAAATGAGAATGTGCCAAGATGCGAAGCGAATTTTTCTGCTGGCTAACGGGAGTGAAACGCAGCGTAGCAGCGCTACGCTAAGTGGAACGAGCGGACGCCAGAAGGAAAAAGGCGCGAGCAGATGGCACAGGCGAATGCAGGAAATAGGATATCAGAGAGCCGCCGGGTGGTGCGAGGCGGCAGGGCGCACGGCGTGAACCTTCATCCCGTGAGTTTTTCGGCGTGGGCAGCCTTATCGCCTATCAAGCGGCGGCAGCGGGATTTTTTTCCTTTGCCGCAAGACGAGTGGTACCGCGGATTCAGTCCGTCTCATCAAACGATGGGACGGGCTTTTTTCATCCAACTGTAAGGAGGAACATCCGGAATGAACGAGAAGATCGAAGCCCTGAAAAGCAGCTTTGATTCCGAGCTGAAGAAGATCGCCAACATGGTGGATCTGGAAGCCCTGCGCGTGAATTACCTCGGCCGCAAGGGCAAAGTGACCGACGCGCTCAAGGGCATGGGCAGCTTGACCGACGAGCAGAAAAAGACCGTCGGACGCGAGACGAACGAGCTGAAAACCGCCATCACCGTCGCCTTGGCGGAAAAGCTGGAAGCGCTCAAGGCACAGGAATTGCAGCGCGAAATCAACGCCCTGCCCGAATTTGACATCTCCATGCCGCCGGACATGACCCGCGGGTCGTATCACCCGATTACGCTGGTGCAGCGCCAGTGCGAGCAGGTGTTCAAGTCGATGGGCTTCACGGTGGAGGATTACGCCGAGGTGGTGACGGACTACGAGTGCTTCGAGAGCCTGAACATTCCGAAGTTCCACCCCGCGCGCGACATGCAGGACACCTATTATCTGGACAACGGGCAATTGCTCAAGACGCAGACCTCCGCCGCCCAGAACGCCATCTACCGCCGCTACCGCGACGCGCTGGTGAACGACGGCGTGCCGATTAAGGCGATTTTCCCCGGCCGCTGCTTCCGCAACGAGGCGACCGACGCCTGCCATGAGAACACGTTCTTCCAGATGGAAGGCATCATGGTGGACAAGGACATTTCCATCGCGAACCTGATTTACTTCATGAAAACGATGCTGAGCGAGGTGTTCCGCAAGGACATCAAAGTCCGCCTGCGTCCGGGCTTCTTCCCGTTCGTTGAGCCGGGCTTTGAGCTGGATATCTCCTGCCTCATCTGCGGCGGCACGGGCTGCCCGTCGTGCAAGCATTCCGGCTGGCTGGAGCTGTGCCCCTGCGGCATGATTCACCCCGAAGTATTGAAAGCCGGCGGCATCGACCCGGAGCAGTACACCGGCTTCGCGTTCGGCTTGGGCATGACGCGCCTTGCCATGATGAAGTACGGCGTGAAGGACATTCGCGACCTGAACAGCGGCAGCCTGACGCGCCTGGCGCAGTTCACGGACGACGAGTAATGCGGAGGAAAGACGAACATGCTGATCTCAATGAACTGGATTTCCGACTTCGTTGACCTGACGGGTCTTGACAAAATGGCGCTGATTCGCCAGTTCTCCCTGTCCACGGCGGAAGTTGAGAATGAAATTTTCCACAAGGGCGCGGATTTGTCCGGCGTTGTCGCCGCGCAGATCGTCAGCGTAGAGAATCACCCCGAATCCCACAAGCTGCACCTGCTGAAGGTGGACGCGGGCGACGGGCAGCTGACCGACGTGGTCTGCGGCGCGCCGAACGTGCAGCTGGGCATGAAAACCGCGTTCGCGAAGGTGGGCGCACAGCTGGGCGACATCACCATCAGCCCGCGCAAGCTCGCCGGGTACACGTCCTACGGCATGTGCTGCTCGGAGAAGGAAATTGGCATCAGCGACGACAATTCCGGCATCATGGTCATTCCGGAGGATGTTCCCTGCGGCACGGACTTGAAGGCGCTCTACCCCATTGACGATATTATCTTCGAGGTGGACAACAAGTCCCTGACGAACCGCCCCGACCTGTGGGGGCACTACGGCATGGCGCGCGAATTCTCCACCCTGTCCGGCCGTCCGCTGAAAGCCCTGCCCGTGGCGGATTTGGCGGCGTACAACAATCTGCCCGCCATCGACATGAAGATTGAAGACCCGCTGTGCCAGCGCTACTCCTGTCTGCGGGTGGAGAACATCAATCGCCACGTCAGCCCGATGGCGATGCGTATCCGCCTGAACTACTGCGGTATGCGCGACATCAACTTCCTCGCCGACCTGACGAACTACCTGATGCTGGAAATGGGGCAGCCGATGCACGCCTTCGACAGCCGCAAGGTGGAGAAAATCCGCATCCGCCGCTTCCCGGAGAGCTTCCCTTTCCAGACGCTGGACAAGGTGGAGCGCACCATCGACCCGAACACGCTGATGATCTGCAACGGCGACAAGCCGGTTGCCATCGCGGGCATCATGGGCGGTCTGGACAGCGAAATCGTCGATGACACGACGAGCCTGACGCTGGAATCCGCCACCTTCGACGCGGCGTCCGTCCGCAAGAGCAGCGTCCGCCTCGCCCACCGCACCGACGCCTCCGCCCGCTACGAAAAGAGCCTTGACCCGGAAATGACGACCGTCGCCATCGCCCGCTTCATCAAGCTTTTGCAGGAATACGACCCGGAAATGCGCGTCACCTCCCGCCTGACCGACGAGTACGCCTTCCACTATCCGAAGGTGCAATTGTCCTTTGACAAGGCGTTTGTTGACCGCTACACCGGCATCAACATCTCCTCCGACGAAATCATGCACACGCTGACCGCGCTGGGCTTCGGCATGACGCGGGACGGCGATTCCTTCACCGCGGACGTCCCCTCCTGGCGCGCGACGAAGGACGTGACCATCAAGGCGGACATCATCGAGGAAATCACCCGCATTTACGGTTACGACAACTTCGACCTGCACACGGCGGAATCCCCGCTCTACCCGGTTCGCATGTCCACCGAAAAGACGGTCGAGGACAAATTGAAGGACATCCTCGTCAAGCGCTATTCGCTGCACGAGGTGCATTCCTACATCTGGCAGTACGCCGACGACTACAAGAAGCTCGGCATTGCCGTCGAGGACAACGTGAAGCTGCTCAACGCCTCCAACCCCAACATCGAGACGCTGCGCCGCTCCATGATTCCCACCCAGCTGTGCCAGGTGAAGGTCAACACGGGCTATGCGCCGTCGTTCGGCATCTTTGAAATCGGTCACGTCATCGACGGCGTGGACGAGAACAAGCTGGCGAAGGAGCACAAGAAGCTGTGCGTGACGCTCTTCAGCAAGGTCGATAACGTGGAAACGCTGTATTTCCGCCTGCGCGACATGCTGTGCGTCGCCGTGAGCGACATCCTGCACAAGGATTTGTCCTTCCACGCAATGACCGCGACCCACTCCTATGAGCATCCGAAGAACCTGAACGCCATCGTGCTGGACGGCGTTGAACTCGGCGAAATCGGCGTGGCGCACCCGGTTGTCGGCAAGAACATCGACAAGAAGGCGGCAATTGTGTTTGCCGAAATCGACACGGAAGCGCTTGCGTCCATCGCGCCCGCGCCCATCGTCTACCGCGAGCCGTCCCGCTTCCCCGGCATGGAGCAGGATTTGACCTTCGTGGTCAATCGCTGCCAGCCGATTCTGGACGCGGTGAAGGCGGAGAACTCCCCGCTGGTGCAGAAGGTGACCGTGCTGGGCACATACAGCGACATCACCGGCAAAACCATCACGATTCGCCTCTCCTTCTCGCACCCGGAGCGCACGCTCACCCGCGACGAAGTGCAGGCGGTTGTTGACGGCGTGGTTGCGCGGCTGAAGGGTCAAGGGATTGAATTGAAGAAGTAACTTCCTCTATATATACATCTTTCTTCCTCCGAAACGCGGCTGTGTTTCGGAGGTTTTTTTGTTTGGATTTTTTCTGCCGTTTTGCGCATTTTGTTCCATTATTGGTATTGACATTCACATGTCACCGTGCTACACTTGCAAATAACAGGGGATATTCCCAAGTATAACAGTACGCAGGAGGAAATTACTATGCCACAAACTGCTTACTCCACCCAGAAGAAGCCGCGCGGCTGGATGATCTGCGCCATCATCGCGCTGGTTCTCGTCGTCGCGCTGGCACTGTGCCTGTCCTACGGCGGCGCAACGCTGAAATCCGCCCAGACGAACCTCGGCGACACCCAGCAGAAGCTGGAGGACACGCAGACCGAGCTGTACAGCACCAAGACTGCCCTGACGACGGCGCAAAACGACCTGACCGCCGCGCAGAACACGCTGGATGCCACCTCCGCCGAACTGGCAGCCGTCAAGGACGCGCAGACTGCCGCGGCAGCTGACCTGACCGCCGCGCAGGATGCCCTGACCGCGAAGGAAGGCGAACTGGCAGCCGCTGAAAGCGAACTGACCGCGACGAAAGATGCCCTGACCGCCGCCGAAACCGCGCTGACCGCCGCGCAGGACGACAAGGCCGCTGCGGAAGCTGACCGCGACGCCGCACAGGCTGCCCTGACCGCGAAGGAAAACGAACTGGCGAACGTGCAGAACACCCTCGCCGCGACGGAAAACGTGCTGGCACTGACGCAGGATGCCCTTGGCACGAACGAATCGCTGATTACGATTATCAAGGAATCGCTGGTGGCGAAGGATGGCGTCGCGGCGAACGCCGTGGCGGCGCAGGAAGCCGCTGAAGCGGAACTGGCGGCGACGAAGGACACGCTTGCATCCACCGAGGCGACCTTGTCCGCCACGCAGACAGAACTGGCTGACACCAAGAACACGCTGGATGCTACCACTGCCGAGCTGACCTCGACGAAGAACACCCTCGCGTCCACAGAAGCGACCTTGTCCGCCACGCAGGCAGAACTGGCTGACACCAAGAACACGCTGGATGCCACCACTGCCGAGCTGACCACGACGAAGGACACCCTCGCGTCCACCGAAGCGGAATTGACCTCGACGAAGGATTCCCTCACGTCCACCGAAGCGGAACTGACCTCGACGAAGGACACGCTCACGTCCACCGAAGCGGAGTTGACCTCGACGAAGGATACCCTCGCATCCACGGCGGACACGCTGGCATCCACCGAAGCCGAACTGGCTGCGACGAAGGACACCCTCGCATCCACCGAAGCGGAGTTGACCGCGACGAAGGATACCCTCGCATCCACGGCGGATTCCCTCGCGTCCACAGAAGCGGAACTGACCTCGACGAAGGACACCCTCGCCACCACAGAAGCGAATCTGGCGGACACGCAGGCAGCGCTGGACAGCACCCGCACGGTACTGGCGGACACGAACCTCACGCTGTCGGCGACGGTGGATGAACTGACCGCCGCAAAGGCTGCGCTGGCGGAAAAGGACGCGGAACTGGCGGCGAAGGAACCGATGCTCTTCCTGCACCTGCTCTCCACCGACGCTGCCACCCTGACCGGCACGGACACCACCGCGCTGGATGCGGAAAACTACCTCATCGTCACCGTCGGCGAGCAGACCTGCGCGCCCATCCCGATGCCGGAAGAGGGCAGCTACTTCTGCCTGATCCACGGCATCAACATGAATCTGTTCCACATCACCGCGGACGGCATTGAACTGGTCAACGCCAGTGCCGACCACAACTGCCTTGCGCTGGGCGAAATCACGATGACCATCGTCAGCCGCGACGCGCTCAAGCAGGAATAATCTTTCTTCCCCTGCCCCTCTGCTTTTCGAGGGTATCAAATCGCGTCAATAGGAGGTCATTTTCATGAGCACTCCCTTGATTTCCCGCAAGAAGCGGAACGTCTGGGGCGCTGTCAGCATTGCGCTGGCGGTCGTCGCCATCGTTCTTGCCGTTCTTTTCTTCAACAGCCGCGCTGCGCTGGGGAACACGGAACAGTCGCTTGCCGATGCCAATCGCACGCTGACTGCCACGCAGTCCGAGCTTGATTCGACAAAGGACACGCTGTCCGCCACACAGTCCGAGCTTGATTCGACGAAGGGCACGCTGACTGCCACACAGTCCGAGCTTGATTCGACGAAGGACGTGCTCTCCGCTACACAGTCCGAGCTTGATTCGACGAAAGGCACGCTCTCCGCTACGCAGTCCGAGCTTGATTCGACGAAGGACACGCTGTCCGCCACGCAGTCCGAGCTTGATTCGACGAAGGACACGCTGTCTGCTACACAGTCCGAGCTTGATTCGACGAAGGACACGCTCTCTGCCACGCAGTCCGAGCTTGATTCGACAAAGGACACGCTCTCCGCTACACAGTCCGAGCTTGATTCGACAAAGGACACGCTCTCCGCTACACAGTCCGAGCTGACCGCCGTCAAGGAAGAGCTGCGCGCCGCACAGGAAAACGCCGCCGGCGCTGTTCCTGCCGCGATGGACACAACCCCTGTGAAAATCGGCAGCTACGAAATCGACATCAAATCCGGCTGGAAAAGCTACGAGCCAAGCGAAGAAGGATACGAATACTACCGTTACGGCAGCGGCGCGACGTTCCTGATGCTGGGCGCTTATCCTGTGGAAGATATGCCCAGTTCCAGCATTCTCCAGCGTGCAATGCTAAAGCAGGTATTGGCCTCCGTCAGTTCCGGCATTCTCAGCAGCGGGAACTCCTTGAGCGACGACGATTATATCTCTCTGGACAACGACCGCGGTACCGGTATTTACTGCGTTGCGCCCATGCTGGGGCACGATGTTGTGATTTGGACGTACTATTCCGCGGACGCTCCGACGGAAATTCTCTGCGCCATCTATGCCGATTTTAATGACATTGGCGATGGCGTTGACCTGCTCACCGTGATTGCACGCAGCGCGCACACGGCCGCCTCCGCCGCGCCGACTGCCTCTGCCGCGCCGGCTCAGTCCTCCGATTCCTACACCATTGATTACAAAACCGCGGCGGATTTTGAGGCTGCGCTGAACAGCGGCAAAAACGTCGTCGGCAAAGTCGTGCGCTTTTCCATCCACGCCGTACATCCTGATTCCGCTCTTGGCTTTAACTGCTGGGCGGGCGAACACTTGAATTTCATCAGCGATGCCCCGTTCGATGTCAAAGCGGGCGACATTTTGACCGTCCGCATCACAAAATTCAACACAATCCTCGGTTCTTGGGAGCTGCACTACGAGCTTTTGAATCAGGAATAATCTTCCTTCCCCTGCCCCTCTGCTTTTGTCAGCGGAGGGGCGTTTTTTGTACTTCCGCGAAATTCGAGATTGACAACTTCCCCCGATGGTGGTAAACTGGAAAAAACGGAAGTTTTCTGCCCATTTTCGTCGCTTGTTAGGAGGATTGCTATGAGTCCCATTGCCGCCCGGAAAAAGACCATCATCTGGATGATTGCCGCCATCGTGCTGGCAGTCTCTTCCATTGCACTTGGCGCCGGTCTCATCGTCAGCCACAATTCGCTGACGGACACCCGGAATCAGCTGACGGACACGCAGAGCGCGCTGTCCTCCACCCAATCCACCTTGGCGGACACCGAAAACAGCCTGTCCGCCGCGAAGGACACCCTCGCATCCACCGAAGCGACCCTCGCGGACACGCAGACCACGCTGGACACGACCGCCGCCGCCTTGACGGATACCCAGACCACCCTCGCGTCCACCGAAGCCACCCTCGCCGAAACGCAGGGCACGCTTGCTGACCGCGAAACCGAGCTGTCCGCCACAAAGGACACCCTCGCGTCCACCGAAGCCACCCTCGCCGAAACGCAGGGCACGCTTGCTGACCGCGAAACCGAGCTGTCCGCGACAAAGGACACCCTCGCATCCACCGAAGCCACCCTCGCCGAAACGCAGACTGCCCTGAACAGCTGCGACACCACGCTGGCATCCACGAAGGACACGCTGATGATCACCCAGACCAAACTGGCGGCAGTGAAGGACACGCTGTCCACCACGCAGAACGAACTGGACACCTTGAAGGCATCCCTGCCGGCGAAGGAATATGAGCTGGAGAACACGAAGGAAGCGCTCGCCGCGACGGAAGCCGAACTGGCGGTAACGCAGAACACGCTGACTGCCGCGCAGACGGAGCTGTCCGACACAAAAACCAGCCTGTCCGCCACTGAAACCGAGCTGACCGCGACGAAGGACAGTCTCGCCGCCGCCACGACGGAATTGTCCGACACCAAGACAGCGCTGACCGCCACCGAAGCCGAGCTCACGACGACGAAGGACAGCCTGACCGCAAAGGAAGCCGAACTCACCGCGACGAAGGACAGCCTGACCGCGAAGGAATCGGAACTCACCGCAACGAAGGACACCCTGACCGCGAAGGAAGCCGAACTCACCGCGACGAAGGACAGCCTGACCACCGCGGAAAATGAACTCGCCGCGACGAAGGACAGCCTGACCTCCGCGGAAAATGAACTCGCCGCGACGAAGGACAGCCTGACCTCCGCGGAAAACGAACTCACCGCAACAAAGGACAGCCTGACCACCGCCACGACGGAGCTGGAAGCCACAAAGGCAACCCTGGCTGCGACAGAGGCGGAATTGACGACGACGCAGGAAACCCTCGCCGACGCGCAGGCGATTCTGGCGGCATCGAACGAATCGCTGAGCTTCGCGAAGCTGAACCCGGCGACGCGCGGCACTGACCCCGGCATCGCGCCCTCCCCGATGGCAAGCGCGGTTCGCGACCCGTCGGAAGCCGTCGCGTTCCTGCTTGTGACGGTCGGCACAAAGACATACGAGCCGATTCCGCTGCTGGAGGACGGGTACTACCGGCTGATTCACGGCGTGTGCGTGAACATCATCCACGTCACGGAGACGAGCATCGAGATGACCGACGCCAGCTGCGTCGACCACGACTGCATCGCGCAGGGCATCGTGACGCTGGAGAACAAGGACACGCGTGAAGGCGGCAGCTACATCATCTGCCAGCAGAACTTTGTGACGCTGCGGCTCTGCACCCGCGCGGAGCTGGAAGCGGAAGGCATTGTGCTGCAATAATCGAGGATTTTGACCGGGGGCGGCGCAGGCTGCCTCCGGTTTTTTGCATAATCAGTAATATCCCCAAGGAGGAAAACGCCCATGCTGACGTATCATCCGACCACCGAAGCCGAGAAAGAAGCCATCTGCGCGTGGCAGTACCCCGGCGAATACGCGATGTACAACAATCCGCCGTATGCCGAGCAGAAGAAGCACGGATACGGTTTTGCGAATCCGGCAAACAATTTCTATTCCTTTTACGATGGCGAAACGCTGGTGGGCTTCGTGAACCTGTCCGATGAGGGCAGCGAGGTGTTTTTCGGCATCGGGGCGCATCCCGACCACTGCGGACAGGGGTACGGCACGCAGATGACGGCGCTGGCGTGGGATTTATCCCAGCGGCTGTATCCGGGCAAGCCGATGTATCTGGAAGTGCGGACGTGGAACACGCGCACCGTTCGCTGCTACGAGAAGGCGGGATTCCGGGTGGTGGGCGAGCCGGTGAAGCGGGTAACGCACAGTGGCGAAGGGACGTTTTACCATATGGTGCGTCAGGCGCAGGGATCATTCCGCGCAAGATGTTGATTTGCCAAGCGGCATCCGCTGCGAATTTGACATTCGCCGCCTTTCGGGGCGGCTTTTTGTTTGGTTCTTCACGGAAAGTTGGGAAAGCAAACAAGGGCTTAGGCGAAGCCCCCAAAAGCTGCACGCGGAAGGAGCATGAAAGTGCGACCAACCCAATCGCGAAAAGGGGTCAAGGGGCAATTGCCCCTTGCAGGGTCAAGGGACAGCGTCCCTTGTGGGGTTTGGGGCAACGCCCCAACTGTTCCGCGTCCGACCAATCCCAAGGAAGCCGTCAACAAAGGTGCAGGCAGCGAAGCGTCCCTGCCAGTAACTCTGCGCGTCCGCAGACGCGCCTCCAAGCTGCTCTTCCCCCCCAAGATTCCGTGAAGAACCTTTTGTTCCCCCGCTGAACGCCGCCTAAAATCTCTATGAATCTGTAAAATTCAGTTGAAAACAAGCGCAAAGTGTGGTAAAGTAGGTATGTATGCGATTTTTCCCCGCACAGGCGGAATTCTGCTGCATTGCGGCACGCTCGGAGGAAACGAACCATCATGACGATTATGAATGTCTTATCCTTGTTCGGCGGACTGGGGCTGTTCCTGTTCGGAATGCAGCTGATGGGCGAAGCGCTGGAAAAAGCGGCGGGCACGCGGCTGAAAAAGCTGCTGGGCATGGTCACGGGCAACCGCTTCCTCGCCATGCTCGCGGGCATCACCATCACGGCGGTGGTGCAGTCCTCCTCCGCGACGACGGTCATGGTCGTCGGCTTCGTCAACGCGGGGCTGATGTCCCTGACGCAGGCGGTCGGCGTGATTATGGGCGCAAACATCGGCACCACGGTCACGTCGCTGCTGCTGTCGGTGCAGATTGATTTTGCCGCCATCTTCACGTTTCTGGGGCTGATTCTCTCGAATCTTCCCGACAAGTACAGAACCGCCAAGCAGTTCGGCACCATCACGATGGGCTTGGGCATCCTGTTCATCGGCATGAACACCATGTCCGGCGCGATGGAGCCGCTGCGGACGTGGGAGGGCTTCCAGAAGGCGATGGCGTCCATCAACAACCCGATTCTGGGTGTGCTGATTGGCGCGGGCATCACCGCCGTCCTGCAATCCTCCGCCGCCAGCATCGGCATCCTGCAAACGCTCGTCGCGCAGGGGCTGATTGGGCTGGATGGCGCCATCTTCATCCTCTTCGGGCAGAATATCGGCACTTGCGTCACGGCGCTGCTGGCGTGCGCGGGCACAAACTCCACCGCCAAGCGCGCAGCGACGGTGCACCTGCTCTTCAACGTCATCGGCACGGTGATTTTCGTCATCATCGCCTGCTGCCTGCCGCTGGCAAGCTGGGTCGAGATGCTCTCCCCCGGCAACCTCAAGCTGCAAATCGCCATCGTCCACATTCTCTTCAACGTCACGACGACGGCGCTGCTGCTGCCCGCCGCAAGCTGGCTGGAGAAGCTGGCGTGCCTGCTGATCAAGGGCGACGGCTCGACCGCCGAGGAAATGAAGCTGCTCTACTTTGACGCGCGTATGCTCAAAACGCCGCCGATTGCCGTGGCGCAGCTGTTCAACGAAGTGCAGCGCATGGGCGGCATTGCGATGGGCAACTTCCAGCGGGCGATGGAGTGCTTCAACGAGTGGGACGCGAAGAAGTCCGAAGAGCTGGCGCGGAACGAGGACGTGCTGGACTACCTGAACCGCGAAATCACCGATTCGCTGGTGGAAGTGAAGGGGCTTGACCTGTCCGAGAAGGACACGAAGCTGGTCGGCTCGATGTTCCACGTCGTCAACGACATGGAGCGCATTGGCGACCACAGCCAGAACATCATGGAATCGGCGCAGCTGAAGAATCAGGACGAGGTGAAATTCTCGCCCAAGGCGGTGCAGGAGCTGGAAAGCCTGTCGAACCTTGTGCGCGCGCAGATGCAGCGGTCGCTGGACATGTTCAAGGCGCAGGTAACGGACGACACGCTGCTGGGCGAAGTGGAGGGCGTGGAGGACGAAATCGACACGACGACCGAAGCCCTCCGCAGCCACCACATGGACCGCTTGAAGAACCACAAGTGTTCCGCGAAGAACGGCATGATTTATCTGGACATGCTGACGAACCTCGAACGTATCGGCGACCACGCGGAGAATATCGCCACGTCCGCGAAATCCGCAACGGGGATTTGATTTGCACATAAAAACCTCGCGACAGGTGATGCCGCGAGGTTTTTTGATGCCCTCATATTCCCCTGATATACTCCCCCACGACCTCCACCAGCCCATCCGCCTCCTTCGGCGCGTACCTCGGCGAAATCGCGAGCGTCACGAAGTCATACGCCCCCGCCGCGCGGAAATCGCGGTAGTCGTCGTACACGCGGAAGGGTACGGTCGGCTCTGCGCCGTTTTTCGCGGCGAACATCTGCGCGGTCAGCGAATTGAGATGGATGTTGCCATCCGCGTCAAGCAGCACTTGCGGAATATCCGCCCGCGAACGCGGATTGCGCACGTTATCCAGCGACGAAATCCGCCGCATCGCCAGCGCGAACAGCAGGTAATTCGCCTCATCGAGCTTCTTCTGGGCATAGAAGGCGGCGTAGTCCAGCCGCTTTTGGACGGGCATGGACAGGACGTTGAACAGCACGAAGTTCGGGCCGGGATAACCAATGCCGAGGTCGCTGTGGGCATCGACGTGGGTGACATCGAAGGGGGCGGTCAGGCGTCCGGCGGCGATTTGCTCCTCCCAGAAGCGGAGCGCGCCGTCGTGCGTCTCGAAAATGCGCCCCGGCTTGGGGGCGGTGCGGGACAGGCCGCACTGTTTTTCGAGGAACGCGCGGACGGCGGATGCTTCCCACGGCTCATGTCCGGGGAGGGACGGGCGCTCGCCCAGTTCGGCAAGCGGGCAGCAGTCGGCGAGGAAAAAGTCGAGGTCAATGTCGAGAACGCGCATGGTAATGCTTCTTTCTGCTGAAATCAGCGGGATTTCCGTTCCATTATACCCCATTCCCCCTCACGGCGCAAGGTCGATGATGCTGTTGTCGCTGCCACCCTCGGCGAAGGAATCCGGCACTTGCCCGACGATGATGCTTTCCGCCATCGCCATCTGCGTGCTGGCCTGCACGTTTTTCGCGCCGGTCGGAATGACGATTTGCACGTTCGCAGTCAGGACGAGGGAAATGCGGTGGCGTGTCTGGTTGATGCCGGCGGTGGTGAAATCAGTGCTGAACGCCGCCTGCACCGAGCCGACAGGCAGAATCTGCACGGCGATGCCCGGCCCCGCGCCCGCCAGCAGCGTCAGCCCGATGGCACTGCCCAGCGGCACGACGACGGTTTTCTGCCCCATGGCGGTCAATCTTTCCTGCGCAAGCAGGGACGCCTGCGCCGCCAAGCGGTTCATCTCCGGGGTATTCGCCTGAATCAGGCGCACTTGCCCTTGATCGTCCTTCTCGACGGTCATCAGGTCGGCGTAATGCACGCCGAGTCCGAGCATCTCAGACGCTGCCTCGTTGAGCGCCTGAATCGCCAGCGACCGCGCCGTCGCCTGCGAGAGCGTCAGCACGACGTCCGTCACGTTGCGCTCGACGCGGAGAATCAGCAGCGTCAGCAGCACAAGCAGCAGCAGCGCGCGTTTCCACCGCCGCCGGGGAGATTTTCGCCGCTTTGCAGGAATTTTCGCTTCTGATTCGTTGTTTGTCTGGGGCATGGTACATCCTCCTTTCGTCGCCTGCCATTGCAGGATGCGCGAATATGTGCTATAATATAGGATGTAATTCTGTATGCTCTTGTGGATTGGCATCCACGTTTTCATATTCCGCCGGGGCGCGCATCATGCCGCTGACGGCGCAAAGGGGCTGAAGCAGTGAAGAAACGCAACGATTTCCCGGACTTTGTGCCGGAAAACGACGATTTTGCCTATCAGGACGGTCATCCCGACGATCCGCAGGGCGATGATCCTGACGAGTACGACCCGAACTGGGCGGACGACGACGACCCCGTGGAAGTTGCGGGGCAGGCGGACATGTTCGCGCACGAGGACTTCTGGAACGCTTCGGCGGAGGATAGCGAAGCGCTGCCGGAGGAGGAAAAGGTCTACAAGCACTCCATTTTCAAGCCGGAGATGAAGAAGCCGAACTTCGTGCTGTCGATTGCCGTCAACGTCATCCGCATTTTCGCGGTGCTGGTGCTGGTGGCAGGGCTGGCGGCAGTCGGCGCGGTGGTCGGCATTGCGAAAGGGTACATGGAAACTGCCCCGACGCTTGACCTCGCCGCGATTGACGATCAGGCGCAGACCTCCTTCATCTACGACGCCAACGGCAACCTCATCACCGAATACAAAGGCTCGGAGAACCGCGTCATGGTGTCGATTCAGGCCATGCCGACATACCTCCAGCACGCTTTTATCGCCGTGGAGGACGCGCGCTTCTACACGCACAACGGCGTGGACATCAAGCGCATTATCGGCGCGTTCGTGTCGAACCTGTCCTCCTCCTCCACGCAGGGCGGCTCGACCATCACCCAGCAGCTGATTAAGAACACGCTCCTTTCCTCCGAGCAGAGCTACAAGCGCAAAATTCAGGAAGCGTACCTCGCCATGCAGCTGGAAACGCGCTACACAAAGGATCAGATTCTCGAAAGCTACCTGAACACCATCTACCTCGGCGAAAACTACTACGGCGTGTACACCGCCGCGCAGGGGTATTTCGGCAAATCGCTGGGCGAACTGACGCTCCGCGAATGCGCCATGCTGGCGGGCACATGCAACTCGCCCTACTACTACAATCCGCGCCGGAATTTCTACACGCGGCAGAAGGAAGGCGTGGATTACCCCGCCATCACCAACGACCGCACCAACTACGTCCTGCGCTGCATGTACGAAAACCAGTACATCACCTATGATCAGTATCAGGAGGCGCTTGACCCGGCGACCGCGCATGTGCTGGAGAAAGACCCGAACACATCCACTGGCATGTACGCCTACGCGCACTACGTCGAATACGCGGTGGATGAGGTCATCGACATCCTGCTGCAGCTGAACAACCTTGAGGACACCTCCGCCAACCGCAACGCCATGGAAAACAAGCTGCGCACCGGCGGCTACCACGTCCAGCTCGCCATCGACACCTCCATTCAGTCCACCGTCGAGGATACGCTGGAAAACTGGACGAACTACCCCACCCTGCGCGACCCGGCGGACAAGGTCTACCGCACGCGCAATTCCGACGGCACATACGACGAAACGGTTGAGCCGCAGGCCGCCGCCGTCGTTGTGGACTACCACACGGGCGAAATCAAAGCCATTGTCGGCAGCCGCACGCGTCCGACGGCGATGAAGACCTTCAACCGCGCGGTGGATATGACCATGCCCGTCGGCTCGTCCATCAAGCCGATTGCCGTGTACGCACCCGCGATTGAGCTTGGCGCATCCCCCGCGAGCATCGTGATGAACATGCCGCTGCCGATTTCCGGCTGGCGCGGGTCAAACGGGCAGGATTCTTGGCCGCGCAACTACGGCGGCAGCTCCTACGCCGGCCCGGAGACGCTGCGCAAAGCGCTCGTCAACAGCCACAACACCGCCGCCGCGCAGGCGCTGATGACCCTCGTGGGCGTGGACAATTCCGTTGCCTTCCTGCACGCGATGGGCATTGACGATGCGCACATTGACGCAACGCCGTTCGGCTTGTCCCTCGGCTCCAGCGGTATCACGCCCATGCAGATGGCGGTTGCCTTCGGCGTGCTGGCGAACGGCGGCGTGTATCAGCAGCCCATCTCCGTCCTCGGCATCTCGGACAGCACGGGCAAGGTCATCTGGGACGGCCACCAGCAGCAGGAGCGTCACCGCGTGTTCAGCGAATCCACGGCGTACATGGTCGTGGACATGCTCAAGCAGGCGGTTTCCTCCGGCACGGGCACAAACGCGAAAATCAAGGGGCAGACCGTCGCGGGCAAAACCGGCACGAACTCCGACCAGAAGGGCGTTTTCTTCGCCGGCATGACGGGCTACTACTCCTCCGCCCTGTGGGTTGGGCACGACAACTACAAGGCGCTGTCGTCGAAATCCACCGGCTCCCGCTCCGCCGCCCCGCTGTGGCAGAGCTACATGAGCAAGATTCATCAGGGGCTGTCCAACCGCGACATTCTGGAGGGCAGCGCCAGCGACTACGGCTTGGTGAAGGTGACGACGTGCGCGGTATCGGGGCAGCTTGCCACCGACGCTTGCCGCAGCGACGCGATGGGCTACGGGGTCGTGACGGACTACTGGAAAGCCGGCACAGAACCGACGGTTTCCTGCCAGATGCACACGACGCAGACGATTTGCTCCGTCAGCGGTCTGCTCGCCTCCCCCTACTGCCCGGACACGGTCACGCGCGGCGTGCTGACCATTCCGTCGGGACACCCGCTGGCATCCTTCATCGGCACGGAATATGAGGATGTGCTGATTGAGTACCTCGGCAGCTACGCGGTCTTGGGCGCAAGCGGCACCTGCCCGTACCACACGAGCGCATCCAGCTCCGGCAGCAACACGATGGTGGAGAACACGCTGATTCCCGATGCGAAGATTCTGCTCTCGCAAGCCTACGCGCAATTGCAAAGCATGGACGTGTTGAGCGACGCGCAGCGCTACTCCGCGATTCAGTCCGCCATCACGAATCTGGAATACGTCATCTCCCTCCCCGCCCCGACAACGGCGGAAGTTGCGTCGGCAATGGGGCAGCTGACACAGGCGATGGCGGGTCTCTACTAATGGATACATCAACAAACACGGCGGCGGATTCTCTCGCAGAAATCCTCCACGCATTGCGCGGCATCCGCGCCCCCATCCAGCAAGGCGAATACGACCTGCACGACCTCGTGCGCGCCGCGCTGGTGGAATCAGGCATCCCCTGCGCGCACGAAGTCTCGCTCGCCCCGCGCTGCCGCATCGACTTGCTTTGCCCCGGCGGCATCGGCATCGAAATCAAGCGCGGGCAGCCTGACCGCAAGCGCATTGTGATGCAGCTGACCCGCTATGCCGCGTGCGGGCAAATCAGCAGTTTAATTCTTGTGACTGAGCGGACAGTCGCCGTACCCAATCGAATTCACGGAAAGCCGGTTTCGTGCGTATGCCTGAACCGGCTGTGGGGAATTGCACTATGAATGAAGAAGAAGCGGAACTGCTTCCGCCGTACCTGCGCCCGTACCCGCCCGCCGGCGCACCGCTGGGAACGCTGAGCTACAACCGCCGCAGCAAATGCTGGGTGGTAAAGGGCGACCCGTCGGTGACGGAGGTGTGCAAGCGGCTGTTTCCGGGCAGCGCGGGCAGCAGGCGCGGCGAAGCGCGGTTCACGGCGCATCGGCGGGCGGTCGGCGACCTCTGCTGGCTGATGATGCGCTTCCCGCTGGAAATCAAGGCAAGCGACCGCGCGTTGTGGGAAAAGGCGGTCACGGGCGCGCGGGAATACGCGGTTCGTCAGGCAAAGTTATCGACCATGCCCGTTCGCATGACCCCGCCCGACGGCGCGTTTCTGGGGACGCTCCGCCCATTTCAGGAGGAGGGGCTGTCGTACCTGTGCAGCCACGACCGATGCCTGCTGGCGGACGAAATGGGCTTAGGCAAGACGGTGCAGGCGCTGGCGTTTCTATCCTCCACCGGTTCATTGCCCGCGCTGGTGATTCCGCCCGCGCACCTGACCCGCAACTGGCAGGAGGAAACGCTGCGTTTCCTGCGGGTGGACGGCAAAGCGCCGCGCGTGCACACGATCCGTGGGCTGAAGCCCTACGACCTGCCGGAAGCGGACGTGTACATCATGCACTACCTGCTTCTGCGCGGGTGGAAGAGCGTGCTGCCGACGCTGCCTTTTCGCTCGGTCATCTTCGACGAAATCCAGGAGCTGCGCCACGCGGGGACGGAAAAGTACTCCGCCGCGTCGCTGCTGTCGGAAAGCTGCGAGCGCGTTATCGGGCTGTCCGGCACGCCGATTTACAACCGCGGTGGCGAAATCTGGAACGTCATCAACATTCTCGACTACCACTTCTTAGGCGACTGGGAGTCGTTCTCGCGCGAGTGGTGCAGCGGCTACGGCAATCAGCTTGTGCTGAAACCCGATTTGCTCGGCGCGTACCTGCGGCGGGAGGGGCTGATGCTCCGCCGGACGAAGCAGGAGGTGCTGCGCGAGCTGCCGCCGAAGCGCCGCTTGGTGCAGGAGCTGGACTGGAACGACAAGGTATACGCCCAGCTGATGGCGCCCGTGATGCGCGACGTGCTGCGCTGGAAACAGGACGACCAGCTTTCGGCGCAGGAGCGGGCGATGCTGGAGGAATCCATCAGCCAGCACGCGCGGCAGGCCACGGGCGTGGCGAAAGCGCCGTATGTGTGCCAATTTGTGCGCGCGCTGCTGGACGGCGGCGAAAAAGTGCTGCTGTTTGCGCACCACCATCAGGTGATGGACATCTACAAGCAGGAATTGAAGGCGTTTTCGCCGGGGTTCATCACCGGACGGGAGACGACGCTGGCGAAAATGAACGCGGTTGACCGCTTCCAATCCGGGCGGACGGACGTGCTGTGCATCAGTCTGCGCGCGGCAAGCGGTCTCAATCTCCAGCGCGCGACATGCGTGGTCTTTGGCGAACTGGACTGGTCGCCGGCAGTGCATTCACAAGCGGAGGACCGCGCGCACCGCATGGGGCAGGAGGATTCGCTCCTGTGCTACTACCTTGTTGCGCCGCAGGGTTCGGACGCGGTGATGCAGGAAGCGCTGGGCTTGAAGGTCAGCCAGTTTGTGGGGCTGATGGGCGACGCGCCGCAGTCCCCGGAGCAGGCGGAGCAGTTTGCGAATCAGGCTCGTCGGCATGTGGAAAGGATTGTGGCGCAGATGGGGGACAATTCCGGTTCTCCCGGCTAACGCTAAACCTCTACTATGATAGTGCGACCCGAAGCAGTCCAGAGGGCGATCGGAAAGCCCT
>OLQL01000702.1_pt1 | contig 32935 bp, 40 predicted proteins | sample 1672971 | NCBI WGS metagenome assembly OLQL01 (sample SAMEA3136742, study PRJEB25190) | human gut metagenome | biome: human gut; feature: human-associated habitat; material: faeces | place: Austria | collected 2013
CCCTGTACCTGACCTATCTGCCCACAGACAAGTTCAAGTACGCGCTGAAGATGAATGTGGACAACCGCGGTTCCTTTACCGAGCTGGTTCACACGGCGGACTGCGGGCAGGTGTCCGTCAATATCAGCCGCCCGGGTATCACCAAGGGTCAGCACTGGCATAACAGCAAGTGGGAGCTGTTCATTGTGGTGGCCGGTCACGGACTCATTCAGGAGCGGAACCTCAACACCGGAGAAACGGTGGAGTTTGAGGTTTCCGGGGATAAAATCGAGGCCGTTCACATGATTCCCGGCTGGACGCATAACATCATCAACCTGTCCGAGACGGAAAACCTGGTGACGGTGATGACCTGCAACGAAATCTTTGACCCGAAGCACCCGGATACGTTCTTTGAGCCGGTGTGAGAGGAGATAAACAATGGCTGATTATAGTAATGTAACATTCAAAAACAATGGCAAGCTGAAGCTGCTGATCATCGTGGGTACCCGCCCGGAAATCATTCGTCTGGCGGCGGTTATCAATAAAACCCGCAAATACTTCGATGTGATTCTGGCCCATACCGGGCAGAACTATGACTACAACCTCAACGGCGTGTTCTTCCATGATCTGCAATTGGCCGATCCAGAGGTTTATATGAATGCGGTGGGCGCAGACCTCGGTGAGACAATGGGCAACATCATTTCGGAGAGCTACAAGCTGATGGTTGCCATCCAGCCGGACGCTGTGCTGGTGTTGGGCGACACCAACAGCTGCCTGAGTGTCATTGGCGCAAAGCGTCTCCACATCCCAATTTTCCATATGGAGGCGGGAAATCGCTGTAAGGACGAGTGTCTGCCGGAGGAGACTAATCGCCGCATCGTGGACATCATCTCGGATGTAAACATGGCCTATTCCGAGCACGCCCGACGCTATCTGGCGGATACAGGTCTGCCGAAGGAGCACACCTATGTGACCGGCTCTCCCATGGCCGAGGTGCTGCATCAGAATCTTGCGAAGATCGAAGCGTCTGACATTCATACCCGCCTTGGCCTGGAGAAGGGCAAGTATATTTTGCTTTCCGCTCATCGCGAGGAGAATATCGACACAGAGAAGAACTTCACTTCGCTGTTTACGGCCATTAACAAAATGGCGGAAAAGTATGATATGCCGATTCTGTATTCCTGCCATCCTCGCAGCCGCAAGCGCTTGGAGCAGAGCGGCTTCCAGTTGGACAAGCGCGTTATTCAGCATGAGCCGCTGGGCTTCCATGACTACAACTGTTTGCAAATAAACGCATTTGCAGTGGTATCTGACAGCGGTACGCTGCCCGAGGAGAGCAGCTTTTTCACCTCTGTACGACATTCCTTCCCGGCCGTGTGTATTCGCACGTCCACTGAACGCCCCGAGGCACTGGACAAGGGCTGCTTTATTCTGGCAGGCATCTATGAAAAGAGCTTGCTGCAGGCGGTGGATACTGCTGTGGAAATGAATCAAAACGGCGATAACGGCATTCCTGTGCCGGATTATGTGGATGAAAATGTGTCTGACAAGGTCGTGAAGATCATCCAGAGCTATACCGGCGTGATCAATAAGATAGTGTGGAGGAAAATAGAATGATCATCACAAAAACACCATTCCGGATGTCTTTCTTTGGCGGCGGAACAGATATGGAGAGCTTTTTCAGGGAACATGGAGGCGCGGTGCTTTCTACTACCTTTGATAAATACTGCTATGTGAATGTTCGCCATCTGCCACGATTCTTTGATTATTCCACGGAGCTTTCTTATTCAAAGACAGAGCGAGTGACGAGTATTGAGGATATTCAGCATCCAGCGATTCGAAATGCAATGAAGATGCTGGATATGTACGAGATTCGCCTTACATATGAGGCAGATCTCCCCGCACGCTCAGGGTTAGGCACTTCCAGTTCCTTTGCGGTTGGAATGCTGAATGCATTTTATGCGTTAAAGGGAAAATATGCAGACAAAAAGAAGCTGGCAGACGAGGCCATCTATCTGGAACGTACCTTGTGCAAGGAAGCGGGGGGCTGGCAGGACCAAATCGCAGCTTCATTTGGCGGCTTCAACCGCATCAATTTCAATGCGGATGGGTATGATGTATTACCTGTTATCATTTCACCGGATCGCAAGAAGCAGTTAAATAAGAACCTGATGATGTTCTTTACTGGGTTTACGCGCTTTTCCTCCGATGTTCAGAAAGCAAATGCGGCAGGAAAAGAAGATAAAACGGCACAGTTAAAAGAAATGCTGGCATTGGTTGATGACGCAGAACACATACTTACTGACAAAAATGCTGATTTAGACGATTTTGGGCGAATGCTTGATCACACATGGAAGCTGAAACGTCAGACAGGTGCAGCGGTATCCACAAGCGGCATTGATGCGCTTTATGCAAAAGGGATTGCGGCGGGAGCATTGGGCGGAAAGTTGCTTGGCGCTGGTGGTGGTGGATTCCTCGTGTTTTATGTACAGCCGGAATTGCAGAACGCTGTTCGTCAGGCAATGGGTGATTTGATGTACATTCCGTTTGAATTTGAAGACGGCGGTACGAGAGTGATTCATTATACGCCTGAAGTATATGAACCCATAAAATGAGTGAGGATTCGTTAAGGTGAAAACAGTAATAATGGCTGGCGGCAGGGGAACAAGAATTTCTTCTGTTGCCTGTGACATTCCAAAGCCTATGATTAAAATTGAAGGGAAACCTGTACTGGAGCATGAGGTGGAATGTCTGCGGGAGCAGGGATTTACCGATATTATTCTGACTGTTTCTCATCTGGGTAATGTCATAATGGATTATTTTGGCGACGGTTCAAAAACTTCTCCAGCAACAGGACGACCATTTGGTGTCCATATTGAGTACTATTTTGAGAAAGAGCCACTTGGCAATGCCGGAGCGCTGTTCAAAATAAAAGATAAACTAGATTCTGATTTCTTGCTCCTGAATGCGGATGCCGTGTTTGATGTGGATTTCAATCGTTTTGTTGCTTTCCATAAAGAGCATGGCGGTTTGGTCACGCTGTTCACACATCCGAACAGTCACCCATATGATAGTGGAGTGATCATAGCGGATAGGTCTGGCACCGTTGAAAAGTGGCTGGCAAAAGAGGATGATCGACCGAAATACTATCGCAACCGTGTGAACGCAGGGCTTCATGTAATCAATCCAAGCGTTCTTGAAAAGTCTGGGATTGATGCAGAAAAGATTGGTACAACAGGAGAAAATGGAAAATCGATCAAGGTTGATCTGGACCGGCAGCTGTTAAAACCATTGGCAGGGACAGGAAAGATGTTCTGCTATGATAGCCCTGAATATGTGAAGGACATGGGGACTCCAGAACGATACTACTCTGTGTGCGCTGATTATAAAGCTGGGCGGATTTCGGAAAAAAATCTTAAAAACAAGCAAAAGGCAGTCTTTCTCGACCGGGATGGAACGATCAACAAGTATGTTGGATTCCTTCGGAGTATTGATGACTTTGAATTGATTGACGGAGTGGCAGAAGCTATTAAAGAAATCAATGCTTCGGGATATTTAGCCATTGTCGTGACGAACCAACCAGTGATCGCCCGTGGAGAAGTCTCATTTGGAGAACTGGAAGAGATCCATAATAAAATGGAAACGCTCTTGGGTAGAGAAGGAGCGTATGTGGATGCTATTTACTACTGCCCACATCACCCTCATAAAGGCTATACAGGTGAACGGCCGGAACTGAAAATTGATTGCGAGTGCCGCAAACCAAAGCCGGGGATGCTGCTGAAGGCTGCAAAAGACTTCAATATAGACCTATCACAGTCCTGGATGGTAGGCGATGGAGAAAATGATATCAAGGCGGGGATGAACGCGGGCTGCCAAACTGCGCTGATTGGTGAAGGAACACATGGACAGAATGCATCAGCTTCGTCATTACAACAATTTGTGAAACAATGCTTGAGTGAAGAGGAGGATAATGAAAATGCGTGAATTGGATAGTAGACTGACAAAACACACTGACTTGCTGATGAAACGTTATCCATCGTTGGAGGTAGCAAAGGAAGCCATCATTACTGCATACTTGGTAATGGAAGAGTGTTTCGAGAATGGTGGTAAACTGCTTATTGCAGGAAATGGCGGCTCAGCTGCGGATGCTGAACATATCGTTGGCGAGTTGATGAAGAGCTTTAAGATGCCGCGCAAACCAAATGCAGATTTTGCAAAAAAACTGGTTGCAGAAGACCAAGAGATGGGCACAGTTTTAGCAGAGAATCTTCAGGGCGCTCTTCCTGCGATTGCACTGGATGGTCATCCGGCGCTATCTACTGCTTATATGAATGACTGTGAACCATTGCTCTGCTTTGCACAGCAAGTGAATGGATATGGTAAGACAGGAGATGTCCTCCTTGGAATTTCAACAAGCGGTAACAGCAAAAACATTCTGTACGCAGCAATGACGGCTCACGCAAAGGGCTTGAAGGTCATAGGCTTGACCGGTGCGAAGAATAGCAAGCTGGAAGACATAAGTGATATCTGTATCAAAGCGCCACAGACTGAGACGTATATGATTCAGGAATTGCATCTTCCTATCTATCATTGCCTTTGTTTGATGCTGGAAGACCGATTCTTCGGAAATTGAGAAAAAACTATATCTATACCATCATACTATCAAGGTATAAGAACATTATGGTGTGGCGAAAGGGCTGAACGTGACAAACGAATTCAAAGCGCTGATGCGCTTGGTCGGGGCGGCCGCGCAGGGGAAGGCAGTTTCTGACTTGCCGAATGATCTGGATTGGCTGAAGATGGAATGTCTGGCCAACGAGCAGGCGGTGCAGACGCTGCTAGGCTATGCGTTGCGGCTGTCTCCGAAGCTGCTCTGCCCGGAGGAGCAGCACCAACGGCTGGTCGGCCAGATGCGCCAGCTTGCGTTCTCCAATAATGCGTGGAAGAATTCCATCCTGCAATTGATCGGGAAGATGAACGAAACAGGGATTCCGGCGCTACTCATCAAGGGCTATGCGGTAGCGGATTGCTATGCCGCGCCAGACTGCCGTATGTCCGGCGATACCGATCTGCTGATTCGTCCGAAGGATGAAAAGTGTGCCTGTACGTTTATGAAGGCGAATGGCTTTGAGGTGGAGCGGCGCTGGAAAAATGGCCATCACGATGTGTGCAATCATCCGCAGCTAGGCTGTGTGGAGCTGCACGTGAGGCTCTACGACGAGATCGTGGAGGATGTGTGGTTCGGCAGGATGGATGGCAGAGAGTTCGTGTGCGAAACGCCCATCGAAGTCACCACGCAGGGTGGCAGCTATTGCACATTGGGCTACACGGATCATATGATCTTCCTGATGCTCCACCTGATTAAGCATTTCATCCTCAGCGGACTGAGCCTGCGGATGATGCTGGACGTGGTGCTGTTCTTTTCTCATCACGCAGAGAAGATCGACAGTGTGCGCTTCTGGAAAACGATGGAAGGACTGAAATATACCACGATTGCCCAGAGCATTCTGTGGGCGACGGTTCGGTATTGCGGGATAGATGCTTCGGATATCCCCGGATTATGCGATGAATGTCCGAAAAAGATGGAGAGAATTCTGGATGATCTGGAAAATGGCGGTTGGCTTGGCAAAATGGAAGAAAAAGCCCGGCAGGAAGGTTGGTACGAGTACAACCGGCAGCTGCTCATGAAGAATCGAAACAAAACCCAGTATTGGCTCTTCATGCTTCGCTGGAAGAAGGATATGTATTTAAAGGCGATATTCCCATCTTCGAAGATTCTGACAGCGCAGTATCCGTGTATACAGAAGCATCCGTTTCTGATTCCGTTTGTCTTGCTACATAGGCTTGTATTCCGGGGCAGCCGGGCAGTGAAGAAAGGCACGTTGACAAATTATATCATAGCAGATGAGACAAAGATCGGCGTATCGGCGCAGGCGCGCGTGCAGATGTTCAAGGACTTGGGCATGATGGACTGACCGCATGCGCAGTATTTCACAGAAAAACGGGGAAAGGGATATGCCCTCGACTGAGAAGAAAGAAACAAAAGTATTGCTGGCGCTCATGGCGCATGAAATATTCCATCGGGAGATGGAGATCGACACCTCCGCAGTAGACTGGATGTCCGTCCTTGCGGAGGCGGGGCGGCACAAGGTGACGGCGTTGCTGTATCCGACCATCCGGGAATTGGACGGGGTGCCGGAGAATGCTTTCAACAAAGCATGCGGCATGGCGATTGCCGTTGCGCAGGCATCGGAGGCCATGCTGAAACGGCAGCGTGAAATTCTCGACCTGCTGGAGGCACGCCAGGTTCCCTGCGCTGTTCTCAAGGGCACCAGCGTTGCGTATCTCTATTCGCACCCCGAGCTTCGAACGATCGGGGACATCGATATCCTTGTAGATGAGGAAAATCTGGATGAAGCCTGCAAAGCTTTGCAGGCGGATGGCTTTGCTCCCTCATATACGGCGGAGAAGCATCTATGCCTTCAGAAAGGTGCCGTGTGGGTGGAAATGCACCGGATGGTCTCCGTGTTTCCGGAAAGCGAGAAGGGACGCTTCACAAAGCAAACCATGACAGATGCGCTACGCCATACGCAGGAGGCCGAAATCGGCGGCGTTCGCTTTCCTATGCTCAGTGGTGCCTATCAGATTATTGCATTGCTGGCGCACATGGAGCAGCATTTGGCCACCTCCGGCATTGGGCTGCGTCAGGTTTGCGATTGGGCGGTCACGGCGCATGCGCTGCGCAATTGCTTTGACGGCGAGACACTTGCCCTGCTGGAGCGCTGCGGGCTTTTGCGGTTTGCCCAAATAATGACGCGGTTGTGCGAAAAGCATCTGGGACTGCCACCATGTTCATGGATCACAGATGCATCCGATGCACTGGTGGACGCTATGCTGGCTGACGTACTTGACGGCGGAAATTTTCAATCGCAATACACAAAACGCCCCTTTGCTGCTGTCCTGACGGACGCCTATGACGTTTCAGGAAAGGGAAGAAACAGCCTGTTTCGCAATTACATTCGGTATCTCAAAAAGTACCTTCGGCAAAACGAGCCATGGGCAAAGAGCAGACTGTGGCTCCCTGTTTTCGGCGTTTTCCTGCCTGTGCGGTGGGGCGTGCGGGTGCTATTGGGCAAGCGGAAGCAGATCAACCTGGTGCATGCTGTCAGTATGGCACGGGAGCGGGAGAGACTGCTTCGGGCAATGAAGCTGTACCGATAAAAGAGGATAAGTGAGGAGGCGGAGATAGCGATGGTTTAAAGAAAGACACTAAAGTATTGAAAGCTTTGTCGGAATCAGTAGATTATAAGTAAGGGGGAGAAATAATGGCCTACTACGTCTTCGTCGATAATTCAAATGTTTGGATTGAGGGAAAGTATGTTTCATCGGTGATGAAAGGGTATGCGGAAAACATATACGAAGCACATGACAAGAATAGGCAGGATAGCAGTTGGGCAATCGACTTTGGATGCCTTCTTTATCAGGTAACAGAAACAGAAATAACCGAAGTGAAAAGAGCAATACTATTTGGTTCTAAGCCAACAGATAAAGACAGTCTGTGGGAGGCAATGCGAAAGAGCGGCTTTACGGTTAATAGTAAGGAACGAAATGTTGCAAATAAAGAGAAACAAATTGATACGGGAATAGTATCAGAAATCCTTAAAACTCTTTACACAGAAGCGGAAAAAGGTGATGAGTTTGTTTTGGTAATGGGCGATAGTGACTATGTTCCAATCATGCAACAGATTTCGGAACGAGGAGTAAAAATTACAGTGGCATTCTGGGATCATTGTTCTGGTGAGTTAAAAAAAGAAGCAGATAAGTTCTTGAGTTTGAATGGTATGTTTGAAAAAATCACATATCGATAAACTACATATCCAAACAGGTGTCTAACAGCTAATAAGGAGATCGACTTATCCATCTCAGATAGGATGATCTCCTTATTGGTTGCTTGCTTTCTGCGATGCGTACTGGGTTTTCAGTTCATGTTGTTTTGTGCATCATCGTTTTTTGCTTATCGGTTGGATAGCTTTAGCTTTTGCTTGCGGCTCTTGGGATTCTTTGGCTCTGTATATGCTATTTCCCATGGAGGCGAAAAGTTCATGTACGCCTTTCTGAAAGTGTCTGTTACCCTTACACAGCTCATGGCTTCAGCAAGTGTTGGCGTGGACATCCCCCCATGCTGAGTCAGCATATGCAATATTATCGGTTTGATCTCAGCGATACTTCTTTTTAATTTTACGAGCTTTATGTGTTCAGGATTGTTCTGCATGATAAATGAACGCTGGACGAGGAGAATCACCGTTAAATAGGTTCTTTCCTCATCCTTTCAAGCGTGGGTAGTTCCGAGCCGTTTAGCTGCGTGGTATTCAGCCCCATCAGAAAGTCACTGATGTGACGTTGCGGTACCGCCGGGACACCACTTTGCGGTTTGAGATATCCTCGGATGAAATGGTTCTGTCTGGCTCAGGCAGACTGGTGATCTCCATTCGATCAAGCGAGACCGAACTCGCGATCAGTTTAACGATTTGATATGACTTGTGGTAGACGGCGTTGGACAAGCCGTCCTACTGCGCTTCCATATAAAGCGCCTGCTCGTCCTGATCAGGAATCATTTCCTCTGTAACCTTTCCCAGCACTCGCCCGATGATCTTTGCGCCGTCCTCATAGGGGAAGATGTCATCGTAAGCTGGGTTCAGGGAGTGCAGGCGGTCGTGGGCGACCTGTTTAATGACGCCGCCCATGCCGGGGACATAGAAAATGCCGATATCGCCGAAGCTGAGTTCTGCGCAGTATTGCACCAGCACGCGATCTCCGTCGTGAAACTGTGGCTCCATGCTGCGACTGCAAGAGAATATCTGATTCCGAACTTTGTTTCGGATTGCTGTAAACGATTAAAGATCGAAGGGATTAAATACTATGGTGGAACGGATTACTCAAACTATGTGAGTTGGCACGAAGGCTACTTTGAATTTGTTGAAATGGAAAGCATTGAAGCCTAAATAGCTGAATACCATTGATACCTAGTGAGTTCTTCATCCCAGAACCGAAATTCCCACAATTATAACACTCCGTCTGTTGCAACAGACATTGCAATATCATGGAGAGTCAACTATAATGGAACCATACAGGAAGCAGGGAGGTTTCGGACTATGCCGCGAGGAATAGAGGGTTCCGGGAACGCGAAGGCGGGTACAAAAACAGACGCTAAGACGAACAGAATGGCAAGCGTCAGAACGGAGAATACAGAAGGAATCGCGCAGGTCGAGCCTACTATTGCGGTTTTAGATGCTGCGAAGGGACGTAAGCCGTACCCTACGCACGAGGAACGTCTCGCCGCAGCGGAGAAGCAGATCGAGCGGCTGACCAAGTTAAACGCGGAGCGCACGGCGCTGATTGAAAAAACCGAGGCCACGCTCAGCGAACGTCGTGCGGCTCTTGCCAAGAGTGAAGCCGCGCTGGAAGCTGCGAAGGCGAAGAAAGAGCGTATCATCGAAGCCATGAACAAGCCGGTCAAGGAAACAAAGCCGAAGCTCTCTCCCGAAGAGCGCGCACAGCGCCGCAGGGACGCATTGGCGAAAGCACGGGAAGCGAAGAAGGCGGAGAAGGATAAATACGAGGCTTTGCTTTCCGCGCTGGCCGAGAGCGGAAAGAGCGTGGACGATCTGTTGGAAGAACTGAAGAAATAAGAGACGGTATTTGGAACGCCCTCCGTGGCAGGCTTGATCGGCTTGCTGCGGAGGGCGTTTTTTGCTTTTGGCGCAGGCTTTCGCTAAGGACGGTCGTAAACTATGCTTTAATATACCACGTCGCATAGGCAGTAGGATGAGAAAACGCCACGGGTTCTTCATGCCGTCTGCGTCAGACCGCTGTGGTTTTTCTAGATGTGCCACGGTCGCGGTTAAACGAACACACAGTAAAAGTTGCCGTTTTCCTCACAGGCATATTGCGAACATATGTTCTGGTATGATATAATCGCAGTACAGTTTCTTGTTATTCCACAGCAGAAGGAGAGGCGGAGCGAGTGTATCACGACACGGACAGGGAAGAACGTAGTAGCATGATTGAGATGACGGAAGCAGAGTACGATAGCTTGGGTGAAATGACGGAAGCAGAGTACGGCGTCTTGGGTGAGGCGGCGGAAGCGGAATACGGCATATGCGACCTCCTGGATGAGAACATCCCCTCGCCGCTGGAAATGGATAATGCGGGAGAGACGCTTGTCCTTCCGGAGATACAGGACATGACGGAGTACATCCGTCGGCATTATGAGCAGGAAATCATGAAGAAACTGGCATGGCGGCTTCGCTGGGAGGAGCTGTGCGTCGTGTCAGACGGCAAATACTATCAGGATCTTCCCTGGACGGGTTCCGAGGACTACGGCGAGGAAGTGCCGCTGCCGGATCCGGAGGACGTAATCCCGAAAGACTTTGACGATCCGCGCTTCGCGGACGAGAAGACCCGCTACGCTACCCTACAGCCGAAAGAGGTAAAGATCGTGTTTGCGAGCTATTACCGCGTTTCGGAATGCTGCGTGGAGGCGCGGCTGACGGTGGAGGCGCAGGTCGAAATCCGATGGAGATTCCTCGGAAAAACCGTACCGCAGCGCTATGACGTGGATATGTGGTTCGACATGGAAGGAGATATGAACGGCGAGATCTGCCAAATCGCGCTTCATCGCTATCGCAGTGAAGCGTCCGGCGTCAAGCTGGACGAGTATCTGGTGCCTGTCTTTCACTGGGAGGACATAGAGGAGGAAGCGGAGCGCATCATTGCGGATCTTGTGCCGGAGGGACTGAGCGATCCATCGCGGCTGCGCCCGTATCCGTTTGCGGAGCGTCTGGGGCTGAAAATCGTATCGCTCCCGCTGTATAAGCGCCCGAAGACGGCCAGCATTCTGTTCTTCGGCCCGGGAGATGTGCTAACGGGCTCGAGCGCGGACGCGCCGTCGGTTTCTGTGGCTGTTGAAGCAAATACCATCGTGCTGAACAGCCATCTTTCCGGCAGGGAAAAGGACGCGATTTTCCATGAGTGCTTTCACTATGTAGAGCATCGGCTCTTTTTCAAGCTCCAGCAGCTCCACAACAACGATATCGCCGCCATCGGCAGATGGAGACCGGTTACACTGAAGGAGGGCAGGCGCAGCCCCATCGAGTGGATCGAATGGCAGGCGAATGTAGGCAGCCAGTGTCTGCAGGTACCGCAGGCGCTGCTGCGTAAGTGCGTCAATGAAGCCCTGAACGATATGAAGAATATCCGTCTGCACATGGGATATCGTCTTCAGATTATTGGAAAACGGCTGGCGAGGGAATTCGACGTATGGAATTACCGGCTGCGCAACCGAATGATTCATGTGGGCTACAGCGCCGCCCGGGGTGCACTGAATTACGTGGGGGACGGCTATATTCAGCCGTTTGCCTTTGATTTGAGCAAGTGCCACGGCGGACAGACCTTCGTGATCACACCGAATGAGATGATCGCGGAGTACGTCCGAAACGAAGCCTTCCGCAGGCTCATCGATACCGGTCACTATATCTACGTGGACGGGCACATCTGCATCAACGACCCGGAATACGTTGTTTTGTCGAACGGCAAGCTCCTTCTGACTCCCTGGGCCAATCAGCATGTGGATCAGTGCTGCCTGCGATTTGTTCGCACCTACCATCGGGACAGGAAAACGCACTATGTCTTTGGTCAGCTCAACAGCGACGAGGAATATAATGGGCGCAGTCTGTCCATGTCAGCGTCGGAGAGGGCTCCGCGCCTGTACGAGCAGGCTGTTGCAAGAGCCCAGCTCATCCAGTCACTGCCCGCAAGCTTTCATGCGGCGTTTGCCATGCTTATGGATGCGAAGGGGATTACGGTAGAAAAGCTGGCGGAGGAAACCATGCTGTCGGAGCGCAGCATCACCCGATACCGCAATCGGGAGCAGGACAGCTTCTCGGCAGATACGGTAGCGATTCTCTGCCTGGGTCTGGGCCTGGATCCGATTCTAAGCTTCGCGATGATGGAAAAGGCGGGTATCCATTTGCGCGATACGCCGGAAGACCTGACGCTCAAGGCCGTGCTGATGGGGCTGCACACGACGCCCGTCATGCAGGTCAGGGCGTATCTGAACGAAATCAATTATCCGAGGATCAGGCTTTGGCCTCAACAACAGTGAAACAGCAAACACATCTTTCAGCGAAGCGGCCGGAGACGTTTCCAAACGGAGGCGTCGCCGGCCGCTTTTTTTGTTTTTGGAGAATGAGCGACGTTCTCCGGGCAAGTGCGGAAACAAACAGGGTGACAGCTGCTGTCACCCCACGGAAAGCGGTTCAGAGAAAAAACTCTCTCTTTCAGCTTCTCCCCAAAGAGATGCAGACATCCATCCGAGAGCAAAAGCACGAAAATGCGGCGGCAAGCAGGGAAATAAAGACGAATAAAGGCGATTATTGCGGCTCGGTCAGGGTGTTTTCAGGTTGTTCGGAGCGGACGAGCGTGCAACCGCCTGGAAAACAAAAAATATTTTTGCAGGGGGGTGACAGCTGCTGTCACCCTAAAACGGGCTTTTTCAGCCTGTATTGCATAATGAAGAAACACAAAATGCAGAATCTGCGAAGAAAAGTCCATAAATTCACCGATTAGACGAAAACGAACGAAAGTTATGCAATTATTCCTGCAAAACAGGGTGACAGCAGATGTCCTGTTCATTTGAGCGACGCTCCGCTATCATAATACCCGTGAGGTGGCCACCCACGAAATCAGGAACACGGTAACGCAAGGGAAAGGGATCGACCGACAGGTGCGGCGGACGCGCGGGAAGTTCCCCGTATCCGTTATGCCTGAGGTCTGCCTGCCCATGACCGCACCAGGTCTGCGCAGTTCGTTGCCGTTTCGAGATGGAGAGGGAGGTCATCTTTATGTTAATGAGCAACGAACAGGGAAGCAAGAGAGCGGCGCAGGTAGATTTCACCCGTTCCGGCTGGCAGCAGTTTGCCAAACTCAACCGCAAGCTGGGCGCACGATTCATCCGAGGATTCATTCTTCGGCATGAGCTGGCGGCATACCTGACGGCCTACGAAGCCGCTGGCACACCTCTGGACGAAGGCTGTCAGGAGGTCCGCTATGAAGACGGCGTGTATCTGCTGCTGAAGAAGATGCAGGGCGTGTGGTACATTACCGACGTTTTTGTCACAGAAGCAACTGTCGCCTACGAGCCGATGTTCTTCTGGAAGCAGATCAAGCGCGGCGCGAGCTTCATTCTGGCGCACGTCCTGACCGGCTGGCGGGCGCTGACGCAGAGGATGGTGACGGGTGTATGAAGTTCTGCTGTAGCGACTGTACTAAGAGTAGCTACTGCATAAGGCAGTACGACGAAGAACAGCGTGCCAGCTGCCCCATCTTGAACGCCGATAATGAGCCGCTGCGTTACCGCAATTCCGAAGGTTACTCCGATCCCACGGCGTTCTTCGCCCTTCGCAGCGCCATGCGCAAGCCGAAGGCGGCAAAGAAACGCCATCCCCGGACGCAGGTTGTCCATTACGACTGACAAGGAGAGAAATTATCATGAGCGAGAAAAACATCCGACTGGTCACGGCAGAATCCGTCCGTGCCGGTCATCCCGACAAGTTCTGCGATCAGGTGGCGGACGCCATTCTGGACGCGCATCTCAGGCAGGATCCCAATGCCCGCGTCGCCGTGGAGGTCTTCGCTACGGCGGGCAAGATCGTCGTTGGCGGCGAGGTCACCTCCAAGGCAACGGTTTCCTACGACAAGATCGTGGCAGGCGTGATCAACCGCATCGGCTACACCATGAGCGATCTCTGCGAAGATCCCCATGGCATGCTGGAACTGGAGGTCTGTCTCCACGAACAGTCTAAGGACATCTCTGCTGCTGTAGGGAAAACCGAACTGGGCGCAGGCGATCAGGGAATTGTGGTGGGCTATGCCACCAATGAAACCGACGAATATCTGCCCCTGCCTGTGGTGCTGGCACATCGCATCTGCAAAAGGCTGGACGAGCTGAAGCCGGAGAATCCGTGGATGGGCGCGGACGGCAAGGCGCAGGTCACTGTTGCCTATGAGAACGACGTGCCCGTCGCCGTGACAGCCGTGGTCGTCTCTCTGCAGCATGACGCGGAGATCGACCATAAGAGCATCTGCCGTTTCATCGGCAAAGAAGTGCTGGGCAAGGTTCTGCCCAGGGAACTGCTGAAGGAAGATGCCCGCATTCTCATCAATCCTTCCGGGAAATTCGTGCTGGGCGGCCCTGCCGCGGATACCGGCCTGACCGGGCGAAAGCTGGCGGTAGATCAGTACGGTCCCGTGGCGCATATCGGCGGCGGCGCGCTTTCGGGCAAAGACCCGACAAAGGTAGACCGCTCCGGCGCATATGCCGCCCGCTGGGTCGCGAAGAACATCGTGACGGCAGGCATGGCGAAGCGCTGCGAGGTGCAGATCGCCTACGCCATCGGGAGAAGCGAACCCGTCAGCGTCACGGTGGATACCTTCGGTACCGGCGTGATTCCCGACAGCCGCATTGAGGCGGCGGTAAAAGCGGTTTTTGATCTCACGCCCGCAGGCATTATCCGCGAACTGAAGCTGAACCGACCCATCTATTCCAGGCTGGCCTGTTATGGGCATTTCGGTCGCACAGAGCTTGAACTTCCCTGGGAAAAGATCAATCGCAAGTACGAACTGCTGTCCGCGGCGCTGAAACAGAGCGTCCGGCAGTGAGAAAGGAGTCAAAATGACCATTCACATTCAGATGCTTCAGGACATCGCTACTCATGCCCGCGCCATGGCGGACAGCATGCAGGCCATCGTGGACGACTGCGCCGAGCAGCTGGCCAGGCGAAAGGCTGCCGGCGAGAGCGAAGAATCCATCATGAACGAGCCTTTCAACAAGACCGTACAGGACGGTTTTACGCCCTATGAAGGTTCTACCCCCTTCGATGAGAAACCGAAGAACACAGCGGCTCCCGTTTCGGAACCGAGGCTGACCATCGTAGAACTGCGTGCCTTTGTGGCGGCGCGTTCTACCCCGGAGAACCGCCCGAAGATCAAGGCGATCCTGACGAAGTACGGCGTGAAGAAGCTCACCGAGCTTCAGGAAAGCCAGTATGAAGCCGTTAAAAATGAGGTGGCGGCACTGTGAGTGATATGATGAACACTACGAGTACCGCAAGTGCCGAAATTCAGCACACCAATCGCGCCCACGCCCGGCTCAACGCTTCCTCCTCCCACCGCTGGATGATGTGCCCGCCTTCGGTCAGGCTCTCCGAGCAGTTCGAGGATAAGCCTTCGACCTATGCGGAAGAGGGTTCCTTCCTCCATGAATTGTGCGAGCTGAAGCTGCACCGCTACCTGGGCGACATGACCGCCGAAGCCGTAGAAGTGCAGTACGCCGAGCATCGGGACAGCGAGTTCTACTCGGACGAGGCCGAAAGCGTCACGGATGAATACGTCAATTTCTGCATTGAAACCATAGAGGCGGTCCGCTCCTCCTGTCCCGATCCGCTGATCATGGTGGAACACCGGCTGGACTACAGCGAGTACGTGCCGGAGGGCTTCGGTACCGGCGATCTGGTCATCGTGGCAGACGGCGTGATCGAGGTAATCGACTTCAAGGGCGGCCGCGGCGTAAGAGTTGATGCAAATCGGAACAGTCAGCTCATGCTCTACGCGCTGGGCGCACTGCTGGAATTTGACCCGCTTTACGATATCCACCATGTGCGCATGACCATCGTGCAGCCCCGGCTGAACAATCTGTCCTCCTACGAAATGGAGGCAGACGAGCTGCTGCGCTGGGCAGAGACGGATGTTCGCCCCAAAGCAATGCTGGCGTATGAAGGGAAAGGCGAATTCTGCGCCGGCGAATGGTGCCGCTTCTGCAAGGTGCGCTATACCTGTCGGAAACGCAGCGAATATCACATGCGCCTGGCAGAGCGGGATTTTAAACAGCCTGACCTGCTTTCAGATGAGGAGATCGCCGACATTCTGCCCGTGGCGGAAAGCCTGAACAGCTGGGTGCAGGATCTCATGGCTTATGCCACGCAGGAAGCGATGGACGGGAAGCACTGGCCGGGCTATAAGCTGGTGGCCGGGCGCACGGTGCGCAAGTACACCAGCGAAGCGGAGGTCATCAAGGCGGCGACCGAGGCGGGCTATACTGATATCTACAAGACCACGTTATTGGGCGTGGGCGATCTGGAAAAGCGACTGGGCAGAAAGAAGTTCAGCGAGGTGCTGGGCAAGTATATCGTCAAGCCCCAGGGCGCGCCGACGCTTGTTCCCGAAACCGATCCCCGCAAGCCGTATTCCGATGCGGCGGGCGATTTCAAGGAATAATCGCCTAATAGCGACTATAAGAAGCATTTTTGCACAATAAGTGCAAATCAAATCGAATGCCCATATATGGGCGGAAAGGAAAACCACTATGTCTATCAAAGTCATCACCGGCAAGGTTCGCGCGTCTTTTGTTCACGTTTTCGAGCCCCAGAGCATCAACGGCAGCGAACCCAAGTACAGCTGCTCCCTCATCATTCCCAAGAGCGATACCGTGACGATCGGAAAGATCAGGGAAGCCATTGAACAGGCGAAGCAGGAGGGCATGCCCAAGTGGGGCGGAAAAATCCCGCCCAATCTGAAGCTGCCCCTGCGCGACGGCGATGTGGATCGTCCGGAGGATCCTGCCTACGCGGACAGCTATTTCATCAACGCCACCAGTCAGGAACAGCCCGGCGTGGTCGACCGCAAGCGCGTGAAGATCACCGATCCGCTGGCGATCTACTCCGGCTGCTACATCCGGGCTTCCATCAACATCTATCCCTTCAACGCCAATGGCAACCGCGGCATTGCGGCTGGGCTGTCCAACATTCAATTTTGGGAGGACGGAGAACCGCTGAACGGTCGCGTCCGCGCCGAGGATGAATTCGACGCGCTGGACGATGATGACGCAGACGATTTTCTCGACTGATTAAGAATGCCGCGCATCAGCGACGGTGCGCGGCTATTGGATCTCCTGTTCCAGTTCATCGAAGATAGGACTGTCAAAAAATTCACGAAGGGAGATTTCCAGTCCGTCGCATACCTGATGAATGGTAACGATACCCGGATTGTTGCTTTTCTCGTTAAGCATACTGTAAATCGTTGACGGCGAGGTGCCGGCCATGTTGGCAAGCGTGTTCACCGTGATGCCCCGCTCTTTGCAAAGCTCCTGAATGCGAACTGCAACAGCCTGTTTTGCGTTCATGACACACCCCTCCCCACATGTCTATGATAAAGAAATGTGGGATATATCGTGTGGGACATATCCCAAAATCGGAAATTTTATGGTATAATTGGGATATATCCCACACAAAGGAGTGCGTTATACAATGAGATTAGCTTTTACCGGGCATCGTCCTGAATCACTGCCCTTTGGTGAAAACGAATTGTCGGCTTCGGCGATCCGCATAAAGACGCTGCTGGCTGATGAGATCATGCGGTGTGCGGCGCAGGGATACGATACTTTTCTGGCAGGCGGAGCCCGCGGCGGGGACATTCTCTTTGCGGAGCAGGTGCTTTTCGTCAAGGGGCTGGAGTATCCTGACATTCGGCTGATTACCGTCGTTCCCCACGAAGGACAGGCGAATCACTGGACGGAAGCATGGCGAGAGCGGTACTTCCGCATACTGGAGTATTCTTCCGATGTTGTCACACTGGAAATGCATTACAGCAGCGGGTGCTATCATGCCCGGAATCGTTATCTGGTCGACCACGCGGACAGCGTGCTGGCGCTCTATAATGGTTCGACGACCGGCGGCACGGCTTACACCGTGAAATACGCCTATCAGCGCAATAAGGAAATCATTATAATCGATCCAACAACCATGGAGCGAAAGGTGATCCCGTCCCGCCTCCGATGTGAATAAGCAAAGAAACAGACTCGGCGCATCCGAAAGGGTGCGCATTTTTGATGGGAGTGATTCATATGCCCGTCCTCATGGGCATCGACATTGAAACCTACAGCTCGGTGCCGCTGCCCAGGTGCGGCGTGTATCGATACTGCGACGCGCCGGATTTCGAGATTCTTCTGTTCTCCTATGCCTTCGACGATGCCCCTGTGAAAACAATCGACCTTGCCAGCGGCGAAACGCTTCCAAAAGAAGTAATTTCTGCACTGGAAGATCCCGGTATTATCAAGGTGGCCTACAACGCCCAGTTCGAGCGCGTCTGCCTATCACGCTACCTGGGGCACTGGCTGGATCCGCATCAGTGGCGCTGCACCATGGTCATGGCGGCGTATCTGACGCTGCCGGGAAGGTTGGCGGACGCCGCCGTCGCCCTGGGCACGACGGAAAAGAAAATGGAAGAAGGCAAAGACCTCCTCCGCTACTTCTCCGTCCCCTGCAAGCCCACCAAAACCAACGGCGGCAGAACGCGCAATCTGCCTGCCGACGCGCCTGAAAAGTGGGCGGTGTACAAACAATATAACGCCCAGGACGTGGAAACCGAGCGCGCCATTCGAAAGGCACTGGAGAAGTATCCTCTGCCGGAGCGGGAATGGGCGTACTATGCACTGGATCAGCAGATCAACGACCGTGGCGTGCGGGTGGACAGGTTGCTGGTGAAACAGGCGATGCGAGTAGATCAGGCTTTTTCGGAGCAGGCGTTCCAGCGGGCGCAGGAACTGACCGGGCTGGAGAATCCCGGCAGCGTCAACCAGCTGAAGGCATGGCTGGCGGATCAGAATATGCCTATGGAGAGCCTCGCCAAGAAGCTCGTACAGGAAAAGGCAAAGGATGCGGGGGGCGTTGTCGCCGATCTACTGAACCTGCGGCTGGAACTGAGCAAGACCAGCGTAAGGAAGTATGAGGCCATAGCGCGATGCCTGTGCAGAGACGGGCGCGTCCACGGTCTCCTTCAGTTTTACGGCGCCAGCCGCACCGGGAGATGGGCAGGTCGACTCGTACAGGCACAGAACCTCCCGCAAAATCATCTGCCTGATTTGAATTTGGCGCGAGAAATGGTCAAAACCGGCGATGAGCAGCTGATAGAAATACTCTTCGGTTCCGTGCCCAATACGCTTTCCGAACTTATCCGCACGGCGTTCATCCCAAAGGATGGATGCCGCTTCATTGTGGCCGACTTTTCTGCCATCGAGGCGCGCGTGCTGGCGTGGCTGGCGAATGAAGAATGGGTACTGGATGAATTTCGCGGCAAGGGAAAAATCTACGAAGCGACGGCCAGCCGCATGTTTCACATTCCGCAGGAGACCATCGTCAAGGGTCATCCCAATTATGAGTATCGGCAGAAAGGCAAGCAGGCTACGCTCAGCTGTGGCTACGGCGGCGGAGTCGGCGCGCTGAAGGCCATGGGCGCAAAGATGCCCGAGGAGGAAATGCAGCCGCTGGTGGATGCATGGCGCAGTGCCAATCCCAATATCGTGGCGTTCTGGGGTGCGCTGGATCGTGCGGCGAGAACAGTCATCCGCAAGAAAACCTCCGTCCGAGTTGGAAAGTTGATTCTCTATTGGCAGGACGATAAGATGTTCATGCGCCTGCCCTCCGGGCGGAAGCTCTGCTATCAGTCGCCGCATTTCACTGCAAACCGTTTCGGCAGCGACGCCATTGGCTACTATGCGCCCAGCGCATCCGGGCAGATGGTGGTGCAGGAGACCTTTGGCGGGAAATTGGCGGAGAATGCGACGCAGGCCATCGCACGAGACATACTCGCCAACGCCCTGATGACACTGGAAGCGCACGGCTATCCCGTGGTGTTCCACATCCACGACGAGGCTGTTATTGAGATGCCCATCGGAGAGGGCTCTCTGGAGGAAGCCTGCCAGCTCATGGCCATCGCACCGGATTGGGCAGAAGGGCTGCCGCTGCGGGCGGACGGCGAAGATGATCTGAGTTTTTACCGAAAAACGTAAGTCTTTCGTCCCGGTTTTGTTCGTCCATTCCGCTTGCCGTTTTCGCCGGAAAGAGCGAATATGTCGTAAAAGAAACGATGATCGGAGGAAAAAGCAATGAACTGGCCGACGAGAGAAGAAGTGGAGCAGGTACGGCGGAAATATCCGCCAGGGACGATGATCATGCTGATTCATATGGACGATCCGCAGGCGCCGCCGCCCGGAACCATCGGCGAGGTGGTTGGCGTGGACGATACAGCCAGTTTGCTGGTCAAGTGGCAAACGGGCAGTACACTCAATGTGCTGTATGGCATCGATCAGGTGAAGAAAATCTGAAATCGCAGGCAAAGACCATAGCAGCCATAGTCAACACCCCATAGCAGGGAGATACAAGCAGTCGGCAACGGCTGCTTTTTCCTATCAAAACTATCAAGGAGGAAGAAGCAAATGAATGTAACCCATGACGACAAGCTCCTGATCGCCATTGGCAGGAGCCGGAAAGCGTCCCAATGGCAGAACAAAGAGATACTCTGGAGCGAGTTTCTGGACAAGCTCGCCACCACGACCCGTACCCGGGAGACGGTGACCGAGTACGCCGCGCTGCCCAAGGGCGAGCGCGATACCATCAAGGACGTGGGCGGCTTCGTCGGCGGGTATCTCAAAAACGGGAAACGCAACAACGCCAGCGTGGTCAACCGCTGTATGCTTTGCCTGGACGCGGACAACGCCGATCCCGGTCTCATGGACGATCTGGACATGACGTTCATCAACGCCTACGCGCTGTACAGCACCCACAGTCACACGCCGGAAAAGATGCGCCTGCGGCTCATCATTCCACTGACGCGCACGGTTACGCCGGACGAGTATGCCGCGGTTTCCCGCCGCGTAGCGGATAATCTGGGGCTTTCGCGTTTTGATCCCACCACCTTCGAACCGGCGCGGCTCATGTACTGGCCCAGCACGCCCGAGGACGGCGAGTTCTTCTTTCATTGCGAGGACGCGCCTTTTCTTGATCCGGATGAAGTGCTGAAAACCTATGCCGACTGGCGGGACGCTTCGCTCTGGCCCACGACGCAACCGGTGGAGGAACGTATCCGGCATACTGCCGGCAAGCAGGAAGATCCCACCGAGAAGCGTGGAATCATCGGCGCGTTCTGTCGGGCGCATACTATCACCGATGTGCTGACGCATATTCTCCCCGACCGTTATACCCCTACGGAGCAGGACGACCGATATACGTTCATCGGCGGCAGTACCACGGGTGGACTGGTGGTATACGACGACAAGTACGCCTTTTCTCATCACGCCACCGATCCCGCAGGCGGCAAGCTGTGCAACGCCTTTGATCTGGTGCGCTGGCATCTGTTCACGCCGGGCGGTACCGCGCCGGATGGCTCCATGGTGGGCGACGAGAAGAGTTCCATCAGGCGGATGCAGGAATACGCCGCGCAGGATGAAGCGACGAAACGCCAGCTGACTGAGGAGCGCAGCGCACAGGCCAGGGAGGAATTCGGCGATCTGGATACCGAAAATAGTGCTTCCGTTTCATCGAGCAATGCGTCAGATGAAAACTGGCAGGACGCGCTGGAGATCGACAAACAGGGGCGCGTGAAGGATACCCTCGGCAATCTCGCCCTCATCCTGCGCAACGATCCCAAGCTGAAGGACATCGCCTACAACATTCATCGCAGCGGCATCGACATCCGCAGGGATGCGGACGGCAAGACGACGCTCCCTTGGACGCAGCTGAAGCCCGGCTGGAATGAATCCGACCTTGGCGCGATTCAGATTTATCTGGAGCGGGTCTATAATTTGTACACCCCCAGCAAGCTGAAAAGCATCCTGCTGGCCATCGCGGCGGAGCGCAGCTATCACCCTGTCCGGGATTACATCGAATCCCTTCCCGCCTGGGACGGCGTTCCTCGGGTGGACACGCTGTTCATCGATTATCTGGGCAGTCCGGATACGCTGTATATCCGTGTCATCGCCAGAAAGATGATGGTCGCCGCCGTGGCGCGCATCTATGAGCCGGGGATCAAGTTCGACAGCGTGGTGGTGCTGAACGGGCCGCAGGGCATGGGCAAGAGCTCTTTCTTTGCCAAGCTGGGCGGCAAGTGGTTCTCCGACAGCCTGACCATCAGCGACATGAAGGATAAGGCCGCGCCGGAGAAACTGCAGGGCTATTGGATCCTGGAATTGGGCGAGCTGGCGGGGCTTAAAAAGATGGACGTGGAAACAGTGAAAGCCTTCATCACCCGTCAGGACGATAAGTTCCGGCATTCCTACGGATACAGCGTGGAGGATCATCCCCGCCAGTGCATCATCGTGGGCAGCACGAACAACGGCGACGGCTTTCTGCGCGACGTGACCGGCAACCGCCGCTTCTGGCCGGTGACCTGCACGGCCAATTCGCCGCATCGCCCATGGGAAGTGGAGAGCGTCGTACCGCAGTTGTGGGCGGAAGCCTGGCAATTGTATAAGAACGGCGAGAAGCTGTTCCTGACGCCCGAGGAAGAAAAGCAGGCGGAGATGGAACAGACGGCCGCGCTGGAGAGCGACGTCCGCGAGGGCATGATCGCGGAATACCTGAACACGCTGCTGCCGGAGGATTGGGAAAAGATGGATCTGGCGGAGCGCCGGGGCTTCCTGCGCGGAGATCAGTTCACGGGCGGCAACCGCACGGGAACCCTCCAACGCACAATCGTCTGCGCCGTGGAGATCTGGGCGGAGTGTTTCGGGAAAGACCCTTCCACGATCAAGCGCTCCGACACTTACGATATCTTCGGCATGCTGATGAAGATCGGCGGCTGGGAGAAGTACGATGGGAACAAGAACGGACTGCTGCGCCGTCCGCCTTACGGGCCGCAGAGGTGCTATGTGCGAAGATGAGTTGAGCAGCTTTCCGCAAAAGGTCTACCCGTCTACAGATCGTGGGCGTACTTCAGTTCAGAGGTCTGTTTCTTGGTAAATGGCCGATGGTTCCTCATGGTATTCCTCCTGTGTCGTAATTATATACTACACAGTTGCCCACGAAAAGGGGTTTCACTAATTTTACTTGTCCATTTTCCGGGTCTTTGGACAAAATCAGTGAGACACATCGTCCACATAACGGGTCTCTGGCATCACCGTCTCAAAACGGTGAAATTGTTCCTTGAACCTATATGTGTCCGTTTTCGTGTGGCCAAAAGTCCATTTTTGGGGGCACAATTCACACAATTCAGTTTACGACGAGGTGTAACTTAGTGTAACGAAGGCCGATAATTACGCCTGAAGGCGTAACAGTAAAACATGGTTACGCTGTTCGTTTCAGTCTGTTTACGGGTCTATACAATAGGAAAGGATTCATTGCTGTAACGTGTAAACTGAATTCTATATCGAGTATTTGAAAAAAGAGGGATAAAAGAGAAAATGAGCGCGTATATGCCCGAATGCCTGTACGCGCGCGCGGGAGAACACAACGCAACATTTCAGGATTTGACGCTGTAAGGCTGGCGGCTCTTTGCTGTCAGCCTTTCTTTTGCCCGTTCTCTCCCCTGATTTCTCATGATCCTGCAAAGTGTGGAATGCGAACGCCAAAATTTGCTGCCGCATAAGGTATCTGCTCAGTAATTCTATACGTTATCAGTCTATCAGTCGCCGGCACGTTGTCCGGCGCAGGAAGGAGGTTCATTTTGCCGGGTGAAAAGGATCTGCACCCGTACCAGAAGTTCTGCGTGGACTTTCTGGAGGAAAAGCCGCAGTGCGCTTTATTTCTGGATTGCGGCCTCGGAAAAACCATCATCACGCTCACGGCCATCTCGCATCTGCTGTACGACAGCTACGAGGTGAGCCGTGTTTTAATTATCGCCCCATTGCGTGTGGCGCGGGATACCTGGATCGGCGAATTGTCCAAGTGGGAGCACCTGAAAGGGCTGCGGATGGAACGCATTCTCGGTACGCCCAGGGAACGTGTCGCTGCTCTCTCTCGAAAAGCGGAACTGTACGTGATCAACCGGGAAAACGTGGAGTGGCTGGTCAAACACTATGCCGGGCGCAGGCTGCCCTTCGATATGCTGGTCATCGACGAGCTTTCGTCCTTCAAAAACAGCCACTCGAAGCGCTTTCTGGCGCTGAAGAAAGTGCTGGGACAGTTCTCCCGCATGGTGGGGCTGACCGGCACGCCTGCGCCCAATGGTCTGGAGGATCTGTGGCCGCAGGTGTTTCTGCTGGATCGAGGGCAGCGGTTGGGACGCACTATGCGCAGCTACCTCGATCTCTATTTCACCACGCCCAACAGCTGGCTGCCCTATAAGCACGAGCTGAAGCCCGGTGCGGAAGAACAGATTTATAAAAAGCTGGGCGACATCTGCGTGTCCATGCGGGCGGCGGATCATCTGCAGATGCCGGAGCGCATCGACAACGTGGTGGAGCTGACGCTCTCACCCCGGGAAGAAAAACTGTACCGGCAGATGGAACGGGATATGCTGCTCCCCTACGCAGACGGCGACGTGCTGGCGCTGAATGCGGCGACGCTGGCGGGTAAGCTGCTGCAGCTGTCCAACGGAGCGGTATACGATGAGTTCCACAACATCCGCGTGATTCACGATAAAAAGCTGGACGCCCTGGAGGATCTCATCGAGGCAGCCAACGGAAACCCTGTGCTGGTGATGTACGCCTATCAGCACGATCTCACGCGCATTCAGCAGCGCTTCGGAAAATACGGCCCGGAGAATCCCACCGGCGTGCGCGAGCTGAAAACCTCCGCCGATCTGGAGGACTGGAACGCAGGAAAGATCCCCGTCGCCGTCACCCAGCCCGCTTCCACCGGGCACGGCCTGAACCTTCAGCACGGCGGCAGTACCATCGTGTGGTTCGGGTTGAACTGGTCGCTGGAGCTGTACGAGCAGGCCAACGCCCGCCTGTGGCGGCAGGGGCAGAAGGAGACGGTGGTCGTTCATCATCTGGTGGTGAAGGGCACCATGGACGAACAGGTCATGCGGGCGCTGCATGAGAAAGCGGCGGATCAGAACGCGCTGCTGGCGGCGGTGAAGGCCAGAATTGAGGAGGTGAAGTGACTTGCTGGAAAGAGAGATTGTGGCTGCGATCAAAAAGTACCTTTCGTCGCTGGGCAGCGACGTTTTCTTTTGGAAGGAGCACGGCGGCCCTTACGGCTGTTCAGGAATTCCCGACGTCATCTGCTGCTATAAAGGCCGCTTTCTGGGCCTGGAATGCAAGCTGCCCGGCGGCAGGCTGACGGAACTTCAGAAGCGCGCCATTGAGAAGATCAACAGCGCGGGCGGCGTCGCCTGCCGGGTAGAGAGTGTGGAAGATGTGAAGCGCGTGATCGAGCGCGTGGATTTGGAAAGGAGAGATACAAATGACTGAAAAGAAAGTGTATGACCTGACGGTTGATCCCGAGTTCCGGGATCTGATTCCGCCGCTGAACGAGGAAGAACTGAAGCTGCTGGAAGCGAGCCTCGTGGCAGACGGCTGCGAATCCCCGCTCATCGTATGGAACGGTGTGATTGTGGACGGGCATAACCGCTACGCCATCTGCCGGAAGCATGAGATCCCGTTTGCTATTCAGGAGAAGGATTTCAGCAGCCGTGACGACGCCATGCTGTGGATGCTGCGTAACCAGCTGGGGCGGCGCAATCTGAATAGCTATCAGCGGGTTGAACTGGTACTCAAATTTGAGCCTTTGGTAAAGAGCGCAGCAGAGCAGAGGATGATGGCGGGAAAAGCGGCAAACCCTGTGCCAACATTGGCACAGGGTCAGACCAAAGGCAAAACGCGGGATCATCTGAGTGAAGCAGCTGGAGTTTCACACGGTACTTTTGCGAAAGCCAAAAAGCTGGTTCAGTCGGCGGATGAAGAGACAAAGAGAGAATTGCGCGCCGGAAAGGTTACGGTAAACCGTGCCTACACTGAGCTGCTGGAAAAGGAGCATGAGGGCGAAACCAAAATCTGCGAGCGCTGCAAACAGGAAAAGCCTCTGTCGGCCTTCTCGATCCCGTCCAATCGCCGCAGCTTTTCTTCGGTGTGCAGGGACTGCGAAAAGGAGATCAGTGCCGTAGCGAAGAGCGCGGCGGAAGCTGCGGCAAAACCGGCGGACACTGCTGCAAAACCGGCGGACATTGCTGCAAGCTCCGAACCGCCCTGTCCGATCCCCGGCATGGTGATGCACAACGGCGCGCCGATCCACGTGGAAACGACGCTGCCCGATACCCCGGAGATGTTCTGCTACGTGGCCGATCTGGTGAAAAGCTGCTGCGATTCCTACGTGATCGGCCTGACCTCCGCCATGCGCCGCTATTCCAGCGGCATGGGCAGCGAGGAACACGACGCGCAGATTCTGGAACTGGTGCGCCAGACCAACGCGCAGGTACTGACCATTCTGAACGAACGAATGAAGGAGAAATGATCATGAGCAGAAAGAATAAAAACGGCAGCCGCAGAAACTATTCTCCCAGAACCTACAGCCGGGATTTTCTCACGCCCACGCCCATTGAGCGGGCGATTCAGGAGGTGAACAAGCCCGCTTCCCCGCAGACTGTAGCCGTCAGCGACCGCATTGCCTGCGACGATAAGTGCAGCTACGAATACAAGCGGATGCCCGCCGCATGGCTGGAAACGGATTTCAGCTATCAGCGAAAGATCGACGCTGCCCGAGTGGAGCGCATTGTGAACAGCTTCGATCCGCGTCTGGCCAACGAGGTGAAGGTCAGCTTCCGCGACGGAAAATTCTATGTGTTCGACGGCGCGCATACGCTCAGCGCACTCAAGCGGATTCACGGAGAGGAAGCCTTCATGGTGGACTGCAAGGTGTATTATGGCCTGTCCTATGAGGACGAGGCTTATCTGTTTGCGCTGCAGAGCGGCGAATCCAAGGATGTGGCCTTCAACACCAGACTCCGGGCATTGATGATCTCCGGCAGTCAGGAGGCGACGGATTTCAGAGCGCATACGGCGCAGGCCGGTTTTCAGCTGGCGGACGGCGCGGGCAGCGCGACGAAGAACACCATCGCCGCCATCGCCAAGGCGTATCGCCTGTACAAAGAGTACGGCCCGGAACAGTACGTTCAGATTCTGCAGCTGCTCTCTGATACCTGGAACGGCGCGGCGTGGAGCGTGACGGGCTATCTGCTGGGCGGCGTGGCCGTGTTCCTGCGGGAGTACGGCGAGGAGTACAGCCGACCTCGTTTTATCAAACGACTGCGCAGCGCGACCTATGAAACCATTCGGGATGAGGCGCGCCGGCAGCAGCGCGGTTCCTCGGACGTGGCGCATGCCCTGGCGATTGCGAAGCTGTACAACCTGACGGGCGGACGAGGCACGGTGGATCCCCGCAGGCTGACGGTACTGGACTGAGGAGCACGGATATGAACGAGAGATGTTTTGCCCACCGGCGCAACGGGAAATGCGTTGCCCTGACGGGAGAACAATGCGCAGGCTACGCGGTCTGCTCCTTCTACAAGCCGATTTGGAAGCACGCGCAGGATGTAGCCAGAATCAATCAGCGCTTGAACCGGCTGCCGATTCAGGAGCAGCGGGACATTGCAGAGAAGTACCACAACGGTGAGATGCCATGGAAGGGAGAAAACGAATGACGGCAAAGGAATATCTTTCACAGGTTCTTTACATCGATCAGCGGATCAACTGCAAACTGGAACAGGTGATGCGGCTGCGGGAAAATGCGACCAAAGCGACCGCAACGCTGTCGGACATGCCCCACTCGGATTCTCCGAATCTGAAGAGCATGGAAAATACGATTTGCAAAATTGTGGATCTGGAGCGGGAAATCAACCGCGATATTGATCAACTGGTAGATTTAAAAGCGGAGGCCAGAGAAGCGCTCGCGCAGATGCCCACCCCCGATGAAAGCCTGATTTTGGAGCTGCGGTACTTTTCACGAAAGACGTGGGAAAAGATTGCGGAGGAAACGGGCTACAGCGTTCGGCATGTAACCCGACTCCATGGTCGTGGTTTGCAGCATTTTCGAATTCCGGATAAAAGTGTCCTGAAATGTCCTTGAATGTCCATATCCACCTGTGTTATGATGTATGCTGTCAAAATCAGATGAGCGGCCAAGTGCCATTCAATTCAGGAGCAGTTCGGGAAGAAACCCGGCTGCTCCTTTTCGTTGGAGGAACGGATATGAACGAAACGCATCAGGCCAGAGCGCCCACCGTCCCGCGCACGGGGCGGCCCAACCGGGAACCGCTGGATGCGGACGAGGTGATATCCTACGCCCTTATACTGGCCGGGGATCTGGGCGTCTCGATTCCAAAGCGCAAACGGCTGTATCGGATGCTGAAGCGGAGAATCCCAATTCCGCAGATCTATCAGGGAGCGGATTACCGGCTGTGGGTGGATCGGTACTACATCGCTGCCCAGCGCCTTGCGGATGAAAGCGTGCGCTACGTTTACCTGACCCGGATTCATATCCGCAGCGAGACGCTGGCGGATCAGCGGATGAAAAGGCTGTATGGCGTTCCGCTTCTGGATTCAGAAGCGCGGGGGCAGTTCATTGCGGCCCGATGCGCCATGGAGCGCTTTCAGACCGATTACGCCCTGCGGCTTGCCTGCCCCACGGAGGGCGGTACGGCGCGGCTGGATTTGGAAGCAGCATGGAGCTGCGCGTAAACACATTGCCCGACACAGGGCAAACGTCGCGATCACGGAGCTCGCTGAAGCAGAAAAGGCCGCCCTGCGGCGGCGATTCCAAAGCATCAGGCCAGCTGGAACCAGATGGTCAGATAGCCCGCAGGCGTTGGATAGCAGAGGTCAACTGTGGGGTCGGCGAAGAATTTCTTCTTCGCGTCCTCGATCATGCGACCATAGCGTTCCTCGCCGCAGAGCTGCTTGACATACTTCATGGTCACGGTTTCGCCTTCCAGCAGGAAGGTCTTTCGGATGGTTCTGCGCATAATAAGCGTCTCCATTTCAAAGATTTTTCCTGCTGCGTTTGGAAGCTGATCCCAGAATCACGGGCTTTTCTTCCAGAAAGATTTCATAGTGATTGCCGCAATAATCGCCATCCAGCCAGCATTCATAGCTGAGCGGGTTGCGCTCGAACTGAAAATCTTCTCTGTCCTTCCATCTGTAAATACAGCCTTCATTGGCCTCGACAGCCAGCTGAGATTGAAAAGCGCGGACAGCATCCTCCTGGTTTGCATACAGGAGTTCATTGTGTCCGCTTTCTTCATCCACAGACCAGTTTTCAATCACGGCCCAGACGCAAATGGCTTCATGGCCATTCAGAAGGTTGCCCTGCAGTGTAAGCATCTCGTGAGACATACTGTTTCTTCCTCCCTTTCGATTCAGAAGCTGAGTTCGTAATATTCGCCGCAATCGCCCCAGGCGTCGCGCACCGCGACGATGAGGTCGCCGAAGCGAACGTAAGCGTCCGCTTTCAGAAAAGGCGCGTCCTGATTCGAAAGCTGCGTGATGAACTCGCCGATATCGCTATGCAGCGTGGTCTTCATGGTGATAACCTCCCATCGTATTCAGGAGCGTGACTCCTGCGGGTATCCCGCGACGCGCCCCGGCGAGTTGTCGGAGTGCGTTTCGGCTGGTCCCTCCCAGCCATCGTCAGGCGGGTCAGTCGCTGATACGTTCCACTCCGGTGATGGCGACGTACATCTTCCGGGTGTGAAACTTTCTGACGAAGCGTCGCTTGGCCTTTTCCCATGCTTCGTCAAGCGTGTCGGCGGTAACAGTCATTTTCTCACGGGCCATAGCCTGTATGGAATCGCTGCAGGTAAGAATGTACTTCATGGTGATAGCCTCCCATCGTATTCAGGAGCGTGGCTCCCGCGGGTTTCCCGCGACGCGCCCCGGTAGTGCCGGTTCCATCGGCGCGTTTCGGCTGGGCCCCTCCCAGCCATCGTCAGGCGGGTCAGTCTTCGTCATCGGCGTCCTGCTCGTGGAATTCCCGCATGATTTCATAGATTTCCTGCGGGTCGCAGTCGATTCCGTCGTACCTGCGAATGTCCTCGGCCAGGGCGAAGGCGTCCGAAAGCGTCCAGCCGTCGTCCCAGTCCATGTTGTCGTAGAGCTTGCCCAGCAGAAAGGCCGGGAGGTCAAAAGTTGAATTCATCATGATGTGCTTACCTCCATTTCAAAGCGTCAGTCGTTGCGGGGCGCCAGCAGGCGGAAGGTTTTGCCGCGCGCCTCAATCTCATAGCAGTAGAGCGCGGGCGTGACCTCGCCCCAGCTGCTGCGGTTGACGCGGGTCACGCGGGTAATATCCGAGAGCTTACAGCTCTTCATCCGCGGCTGGCGCTGGACGTACTTCAGCGCCGCGCATTTGAAAGCTTCGGGCAGGTTCCGGCGAACGCTCTCGTGACGCGCTTCCCGGCGCGCGCGGCGCTTTTTCTGAATGGCTCTGCCGGTTTCCGCATCGGTGTAGTAGTTCTCGCCAATCTGGCAGAACTCGATTTCGGAGAGAATCTCCAGGCGATTGTTCCAGATGGTGTTGCCCAGCGTATCGAAGCAGTTCATGCGGATGCGGTCGGTATTCCGGCCAACGATGAGTCGAACGCCGTCGGGTTTTTCGCCGCGCCCAATGGTGCGGTCGAGCAGTACGCGGATGATTTCATCGCCCTTGTACAGGTCGACATGGGCAATTTCGCCCTGCGAGCCGCCCATGGTGCCGGGGTGGATTTGATAGCCTCGGCCCAGCAGTTCGGCAACCTTCTCGGTGAAGGCGCGGTTGATATCGTTCTGGTTCATGATAGTACCTCCTTCTCATTTGGAAGCTGTGGCTCCCGCGACCCCTTGCGGGGTTTCGGCTCCTGCCGCAGAGCCTCGTCAGGCGGGTCAGAGGTACTGGTCGAGGCTGTCGACCATCAGGGGATCGTTCCGGCACCACTCGGCCACCGCGTTCAGCAGCCACTTCTCGAAGGCGGCGTGGGAGTCGAACTCGTCGGCGCAGAAGGCGGTGCGGTCGCCGCCTTCCAGGTAAGCCGTCAGGTCGTCGGTGAACACCAGCTTGCCCTCAATTTCAAAGAGCTCGCGGTCGCCGAGCGCCTTCCAGGCGGCGACGGCCACCTTGCAGTAGCCGTCAGGCAGACGGGTAATCTTGTATGCGCGAGTCATAAACATCCTCCTCTCGATTCAGAAGCTCAGGCGAAAAGCATGACGTAGTCGTGAGCGGCCTGAGTGATGGCGGCGACTTCGGCGGCGGTGGGCGCGACGTACCACTCGGCCTTGCCATAGTCCATCCAGATATGAGGGCGGCAGGTTCCGGAGCATCCGCTCTTCTGGGGCGCGAAGAAATCGCTGAAGCGGAACCGCAGGCAGTCGATTTTTCCGTCGGCGGTGCTGAGGATAGTGACCTGCAGCGCGTCATACTGGTCGGCCACGCCGCTGGTGACGAATTCCAGCCGGGCGCGGCGGCTGCCGCTGAGGGGAATGAAGCAGGCGCGGCCTGCGTAGAGCGCCTTGCAGGATTTGAAAGCGGTGGTTTTGCCGGTGAAACGGCGGAGTTCCTGTTCGAAGAAATTCATGGTGACGCCTCCCTGATTTCAAAGATATTGCGGGCTTCCCGCGACGCTCGGGGCGTTTCGGCCCGGGGCCACCGGGCCATCGTCAGGCGGGCGATTCGGAAGATTACTCTTCTTCCTCTGCGCCTTCGTCAAGGTCGACGTACTCGTCGCTTTCGAAGAGGCAGTGCGGCGCGTAGTCGTTGCCGCCGTATCCGCTTTCGCAGACGTAAACCACGCCGTCCTTTTTCTTGACCGAGGCAACCGCGGTGCAAAGGGGCCAGCTGGGCTGATAGGCCAGTTTCACTTCCGCGTCCTCGTCAAACATCTCCAGAATCTCCATCAGCTCACGTACCGTCATTTTTAAGTCCTCCTCGATTTGAAAGATATTGCGGGCTTCCCGCGACGCGCCGGGCGTTTCGGCTCGGAGCCGCCGAGCCATCGTCAGGCGGGCGATTTCAAACCCTCTCGCAGGCCTCGAAGGCCGCGAATTCCGATTCGTCGAGCAGACCGCCGGCAGCGGCCCAGAGCAGGTCGTGGGCGATAAACGCCGTCCGCCGATTTCCAAGCCGCGCCGCGGTTCGGGCAAAGGCCAGCGCCTGCCTGCGGCACTCCACGTTCGATTTATAACCCATGGCGATGCGGGTGGCGGTGCAGGCGTAGTTCCGGTAGTCTGCGACCTTCCGGTTCACCGAGCGGCCAAAGCTGCCCGTTGCGGCCAGTTCTGCCGCGCTCAGTTCCAGAGTGCCGGCCCGGTCCGCCGCGGCGGATGCTTCCTCCAGGAGCTCGGCGGTGGTAATGGCTCCCCTCTGGTAGCAGGCGACGGCCCTGCCCAGCCGGGCGATGGCGGCGTCGGTGCGGCAGCGCAGAGAGGCGGCGCGGCGGAGCGTGGCGTTGGATTTTTCCTTCATGGTGAGATTCCTCCTTCTAAAAACTGTCCGCCGCGTGTTTCAGCGGCGGATTTCGTGATTCAGTTCTTCGGCCAGGGAGACCAGTTCGTCCGCCTGGTCGCAGGCCTCCTGCGCGGCGCGGCTGGCGATGAGGTGCGCGGCGAAAATGTCAGCGTTGGTCTCCGTCTCTTCAGGGTCGAGCGCATCGGCGGCGCTTTCGCAGACCTGTTGGGCCGCGCGGCAGAGCCAGTAGGCGGCGTCGCCCACCTCCCAGGCAGACGGGTCCTCCGCGAGCAGTTCCCTTGCCGCAACGGCGGCCTGGGCGGCGAGGTTCGCGGCGACGGCGGCCGCGCGGGCTTTTCGGACTTCGAGTTTCATGAGGCAGACCTCCTTGGTTGTTTTGCGGGCTTTCCGCGACGCTGGGCGCGTTTCGGCTGGGAGCCTCCCAGCCATCTTCGGGCGGAGTCGTAGTCAAAGCGGCGGTGCGCGTTTCATCCGGGGTTCCTCCTTTCCTTTTTCCTTTCGGGCTTTCCGCTCGGCGCCGGGCGGAAAGGTTCGGTCGTTGGGGGCGCCCAGAGAGCCTTCTCGAGCAGGCGGACTGGGGCGGGGTCGCCGGGGTGGGCGTTCGCGCTGGCGGCGCAAAAACCGGGAGCCGGTCGCGGTCGTTGGGCGGGGCGGCCGGGGTTTCGGGGCGGCGGGCTTTTCCCCCGCCGGCAACG
>OLQL01000714.1_pt1 | contig 32477 bp, 55 predicted proteins | sample 1672971 | NCBI WGS metagenome assembly OLQL01 (sample SAMEA3136742, study PRJEB25190) | human gut metagenome | biome: human gut; feature: human-associated habitat; material: faeces | place: Austria | collected 2013
TAACCGCAGGGTCGTTGGTTCGAGCCCAACAGGGGGAGCCAATTATGACGTATTCGAACAGGTCGCAGTATTATCTCCGTATCTGTTCTGCGTCGCAAAAGCAATGCACTGGTAATATACCAGTGCATTTTTTGCATTCAAGAACAAAATACCAAACTTTATGATAGGGGATTCTGATTTACGCAAATAGAAAAAGCCCCCGGCGCTATATGCACCGGGGGCCTGTATTATTTCTTAAGCTGCTTTACCGCCTGATCAAGGCCCGTGGCGGCAAGGCCGGACGCCACACCCACGGCCGCGGCCGTGATGGGGTCTGTTGCCGGGAAATCCGGCATGCCCACATAGAGGGCCGCAAGGCCCAGCAGCAAGCCGGAAAAGCCACAAGCAATAGGAATGTATTTGTTGTTGTCAAACGGGGTTGCCTTAACGACAGTACCCACCAGGTAACACAGCACAGTGATTGCCACTACAGTGGCGATTCCGAAAATTGATACATCCATTTTCTTTCTCCTTATCCATTCCGAATTTTAAGCGATTCGCAGCGCCGGACGATATCTGCCACAGAGCGGTCGCCATTGCCCAGCGCATCATAGGCGACATAGCACCCCTTCAGTGTTTCCATCCCATAGGGAGGAATTTCACCGGTTTCGATGTAGTGCAGGCCGAGGTCTATGATTTTTGCCCGCAGAAGCATTTTAAGCCCCTGTTCCACGGCCTTGTCTTTCTTGGCATTGCTCTTCATGCGCCCCGCCGCCCACCCTGCGAAGGCCGCCACCAGAGGCAGCACCGCCGTAATGATGTCTTGCAAAAGTTCCACCTGTCAGCCCCCCAGCGCCGCCTGTGCGGCCTTTATTTTGGCCTCTGCCTGCTCTGCGCGCTCTGTTGCGGCCTCGGCCTTTTCCCCGGCCTCCTGTGCCTGTTGCAACGCCGTGTCGCGCTCTGCTGTCATGCTGGCCAAGCTGTTGCGCAAAGCCTGTGCCTCGGCCTTGCTCGCTTCCAGCTCTGCGCGCAGCGCCTCGATGTCATCCCCCGCAGGCTCGTCCGGTTCTTCCGGCTCCTCCGCAGGCGGTGTATAGATACCATAACCCAGCCCCAGTTCGGCGGCCTTTGTCAGCACGATGCGCTGGTCGCCAGCAGATGCCGGGCCTATGTACACAAGCGCATTGCCGCTGCCATCCACGGCCCCCTCGTTGTAGCCAAGGCCCAGGCTCTGCGCTTGCTTTTTCAGCGTCGCCCTATCTCCACTACTGGCAGGGCCTATCTGCATCGTGATGTTAACCGGTGATAACGGCTGCTCCATTTCACTTTCCTCCTCTTCGGCGGCACCATATGTGCCCACCGCATTTTCAAAGCCCATGTACTGCGCGGGGTTCAGCCCCCTGCCCGTGGCCGTGGCCCGCACCTCGAAGTGGCAGTGCGCATAGGGCGGGCTGGCCAGCGCCGCGTTGCCGGTGTTGCCCATTACGGCCAGCGCGTCGCCCGTTTTCACCCGCTGGCCCACGGCCGCAAGGTTTTTGGCGTTGTGGCAGAAGTATAAATAGTTCACCGCGTCCGGCGTTTGGTTTGCGTCCAGCTTCACGCACACATACCAGCCCCATTCCCACGTGGGGTTGCCGGTGCTTTGCGCCACCCTGCGCGCCGTTACCACCGTGCCGGAAATGGCATGGCGCCCTGCGCCCAGCCCATAGCCGGGCATGCGGATGGTGGTGTCGTCCAGCCCTTCCACGTCTGCGCCGCCGTGCCACGTTTTGCCCCCGCCGCGCGTGTAGCCCCAGCGGGCATAGCCATAGCGGATGCGGTTGCGCCCGCAGAATAAAAGCATTTCGTTTTGTGGCATATTTTTTACCTCCTATTCCAGATATGTGAAATATGAATTTCCCAAAAAGGTGTGTACCGTGTCGCCGGAACCATTTATAGACATCTGTTTGATCCGGTGACGGCCTGTCAAGCCGGATATATCGTATGTGCCTGAAATATTCGGGCCCTGCCATGCACCTGCACTTACCACTCCCGTGCGCTGCATCCATACCCAATCGTTTGGCGCCGATTCCCTGCAAAAGCCGAAGGCCAGCTCTACACTTCCGGAACCAGATATCTGAATAAACAGATTGATGGTTATTTTCGTATATTGGGTCAGGTCGATGTATGGAGAAAATATCTGTCCCCTTCCCATCCAATATCGAAGGCCGGAATCCAACACGCCATTCCCAAAAGAAGACCACCAGCCGGAACGGCTGGCGGTGTTGTAAATGGAATATTGTTTTTCCACGGCGCTGTTCCACACCTTCGTACCGCCGATATTCAGCTGTTTCAGCGAAGTGCCGTTGCACACCACCTTCCCGCTTGTGGGAATACTTGTGCCGTTTATCACAAGGGCCATTTTCAGCGCCCCCATTCCGGGGCGGGCGCTTTGTGCAAATTGCCCTTACGGGCTGCAAAGCGCCCGTGGAAATGATTGAAAGCCGCCATTTCCGCCCCCTTTAAGCGTACATGTAGATTTTTTTCACATAGTTATTTCGCCATGCCTTATACGGGTCTTTCCAAGTGGCCCCCTGCAGATATTGCCCCAAATGGATGCGGTAGGTTCCTTGGTAACTGGAAATATTCAGTGTAATCACACCACTCCACTGGTTCCCGGAAGGGGACTCTGTAGCTCCGCCAAAGTTCACTTTGGCGTTCGGGCTGCTGCCCCAGCCTCCCGTACCTATTCCGCACCAGGCCGGGCCTCCGCTGTTGGGATCCCCATAGTCACGCTCCACAGTAAACTGAATGTATTTGAACCCCTTTGTGTCGATAGTAAAATTACTGCACATTCGGGATTCGTTGTACCCTACTGTGCTTTCCTGGCCGCCCCACCATAGGTTGCCATTCTGAATGCCACCGTGGGCTTGAATGTTGCCGTTAGTGGTGTTTTTATAGCCTTGGCCGGCCATAGAGTATGTTCCGTATCCGGCATCACCGCCATGAAGCCCCCCGCCCAGCCATGAGCCGGTGGAACTGCCGGTTTTCATGATGGTGATAGGGTCCGGCGTGGAGGTCCACACCAGCACGCCGTTGGCCTTAAATTCCTTCAGTGAGGTGCCGTTCACCTGCAGGGCCCCTGATGCCGGGATGCTTGTGCCGTTCAGCTCCAGTGCCATCTTACATCAGCCCCAGTTCGGCCAGCTTCTGTTCGGTATAGGTAAGCTGTTCCATTCTGGCATACAGGCGCATCTCCTCTGTAGGCCTGCCCGTCTGGTTGTCGTACAGCGCAACGCGCTTTTTGGCAATTTCAGCGGGCACAGTGTAGTGTGAAAGGGCAAGCATCTCATCGCCCTGCATGCTCTGAAGGCGCAGCGTGCCCATGGCCTCTTCATTTTTGCAAAGCGCCTCGAACTGGTCGAACGTCATTGCCTCTTCCGGCATGTAGATTTCAAAGTAATTCCGCACATTCGCGCTTCCCGAAGGGCAGCAGACGGTCTCGTCGTGCACCTCATATGTGTTTCCATTCCCGCAGATAAGCTTTTTCATTTTTCTTCCTCCTTAATTGAATGTGATAGTTCCGGTTGTGCCTGAAACAGACACGGCCAGCGTTTTGCCGCCCAGCTTGGCCGAGTTCCCCACCGAAAGGGCCGCCTCCGCCTTGCCGCCCAGCGCCGCGGCGTTCTGCGCGCTTGCCACGGGCACCTCCTCGATGCTTTCTTCACCCACGGGCGCGCCCTCTTCGCTGTAGCCCTGCTTCACCGCGTGCAGCTTTACGGCGCCCGTGGCCTCGTCCACCGAAAGGCGCACAGGGCCGCCGAACGCCTCGCCGGCGGGCACGGCCTCTTCCGGCGGCGCCTCCTCCTGTGTGCCCTCCGTGTCTTCATCCGGCGCAGCCGCGCCGCCGGCCCGCGGCGCTTTCAGGCTGCCCGCGCCGACCCGTGAGGCCATTCCGGCCTCGCCGCCTGTCTCTTCGCCGGGTTCGGGTTCAGGCTCTTGTGCGGGCGGCGTATACGCCTGCACAGCCCCGGCCAGCGCGGCATGCGCCGCATTTTGCGCCTGTGCCACAGCGCCGGTATTCTGTGGGTCGTACACCGCCTTTGCCATGGCCTCCTGCGCGGGGATATAGGGCTTTTTCTTGTTTTCCGGGTCGTATACGGCCATGGTCATATCGCCGGAGCCAATGGCCACCACCTTTTCATTAATGGCCTCATCCACTTGGCGCTTTGTATAAGTGTCCGCCTTATCTGCCTTCAGGCCCAGCCTTTCCTTTGCCCATGCCAGCATGGCCTCCAGCACGCTTTGCAGCTTCTTCGGCGTTTCGGGCGGAATATCCCCGTCCCCCGGCACCACCGCGCCGATGTCGGCGGCCGCCGCCTCTGCCTCCAGTTCTTCGCAAAGCTGGTTGTGCGCAGGGATGGCCGCCTCGCGCACCACCTGCTCCACGCTTTTCTGCATTTCTGTCACCGAAAGGCCGGGCACCGCCGGCTGCCCAATGACGCCCTTGCCCTTCAGGTCCTGTTCCGTCACCTGTTTGAACGGCATGTTCTTCCTCCTTTTCTTCTGTTCTGCCCGGCCGCCCGGCCCCGCCGCGCGCCGCCAAATATGGGCGCAGGGCAAAGGCCGCGCGCCGGGCGTCAGCCCTTGAAGTTCCCGTTTTCCACAAATTCCACCGCGAAGTCAAACAGGCCGAACGGCTCGTTCACCTCGCTGTTTTCAAAGCGGAAGCGCGCCTTATCCACCTTTTTGATGCGCACTTTGGTCGAGAGCGTCTTGGGCGTCTCGTCGTTGCTCCATGAAAACTTGTCCCAGTTCAAATATCCCCAGTCAAAATACCTTGCCTTTGTGGTGTCTTCCTTGATGTGCGTCCACAACCCGCGCCGCTGGCCGGAAATACGAATGCTCGTGGCAATAGCGCTTGCCAGCCGCACGGCCAAAAAGCGGAACGTCTTGTTTTTGTAGAACAGCTTGCCGGAAAGGTCTGGCGTTTCCCATATGGCATGAATCGCCTGCCCATCATCCGAATAGCTGGTAAGGGCTGCTGTGTCCTCATAGAATCGGCGCAGCTTTCCATCATCGCTTCCCATCCAAAGCCGTTCATCTTTCACGAACAACACACGCGCTGGTATATTCGTGCAGTAAAACCCCGCATACTGCCTGTTTGAATAGGGTTCTTCATTTCTTCGCGTAGATTGCAGGCCGTCTAAAATGTAGGCCGCGCCGTTCAGGCACAGCCAGTACATGTCTTTGAACACCACAGCCACGGCATTTTCTAAATTTGCTTCTTTCAAAAGGCTACCATTTAAGAAAAAGCTGCGCTGCTGGGCATACTTTTCGCCCGTCACGTCCTGCGCGGTAATGGCAAACACACCGAGCTTTGTGAGGAACAAGGGCTCATTCACAAGGTACGCAAAGCTGCGCGGCGCAATGGCCCCCTCGCCCTGCAGGGTGTTCACAATGGGAAAGGCGGGCTGATTGTCCACCAGGTTGCCCTCGCGGATGATGACGTTGCGGCCGTCCTCCATGTTGTCTTTATGGGTGGCAAGCCGCTCATTCACAATGGAATATCCTACAATGGCGCTTTGTTCTGTACCTAATGTGGCATAGGCTGTATCGGCCCAATAGGTTGGGTCGTTCATACCGCTGTACCAATCGTAGTTGCGGTATTGCGCGTTGCCTGATACAAACAGCCGGTCGGCCGCGCCGTTCACGCCGTACAGCGTGCCCATGGTGCACCCGAAGATGCGCGCGGCATACCCCTCCACCGTGCGGCTGGCCGTAATGCGCACATTGTCCTCGCCCGCCACCGGGCTTTTGCCCGGCGCTGTGGTGAAGGTGACAATGCCCGCGGTGCGGTCTACCGTGTAATCGGTATCTTCTGTTTTTTCCTGCCAAGTGCCATCTGCGCCCAAAACCTCCACTTTCACCGGGGCATCATCCAGCTCCGCAAAGGAAAGATGATACTGTGTGTCTTCCTCTGTGCCCAAAAACTGCTCGGTAAATTTTGGCTGAATAAGGTTCAGGTTCTCATATTGCGTACCGCCGCCCGTGGGTGCCTTGGCAATGGTGAACAGCGGTATTCTAGCTGCGTCCCCCACCGGGCCCGCCGCTGTGCCGTCAAACACCGTAAGCCCTGCGCCGTCTATGATGTACAATTTATCTCCAAACTGCCAAGCGCTGCTGCGTGCGTCCGCCATGCCGCTATATATTTCCTCTTCGCCCAAATACAGTTTCGTTCCTGCATGTACAAGAAATTCGCTGTCCTCCCTTCGGGCAAACACGCCGTTGATGCGTGCGGGGTACTGCGCTATGGTTTCATAGCCCATACGCTTACGCACCTTGCCCGGCACATCGCGTATCATGTTCTGCCCGTTGGGGCTGCGGCTTTTATCCACGTTGGCCGGGCTGTTAGTGTAATCTATGCCATAGAACTCATTCACATTTAAAATGCTTCTGGATGGGCTGGCCGGAATTGAAAACTGTGCCATTTCAGCACCACCCATCCTTTGATGTCCATTCGCTTGTTACAACCCCACCTGTTCCAGCTACAAGCTCGCCGCGGGCCACCTCAAACTCGTTGCGGTAGATGGTGGCAATGGAATTGTCATCATCTTTATAAAGCTGGCTGGCCATATAAAGCGGCAGCAGCACCACCACGTCCGGTGTAAGTGGAAGCTCGTAATCATCCAGCGTTTCCCCGGTAATCTGCGGCGGCCATGCGTTGTAAAACACCTCATACTGCCCGGCCTCTTCGGCGGGAAAAATAATATCCCGCCCGGCCACAATGGAATAGGCATAGGTTTTATACGGCAGGCCGTTTTCCATGCGGTACACTTCCGGCGTGCCAAAAATCCAGAAATCTTCTGCCTGGTCTTTCATGGTAAATTTGGCCGGGCCCTGCGGCTTTTCCAACAGGGCGCTTTTGCGCAGGTATTTATTTGACGTGCACAAAAGCGCCAGTGCTTCATTGGCTGTCTGCGGCATGCCTGCAAGGTAGTCCTTTGTGGTTTCGTCCTCTACAAGGTTGCTGCCGTCTGCCGAAAACATTTTCTGAAGTGTGGCAAGCTTAATGTCCTTCCATGTCATGCCTTTTCTCTCCTCTCACGTCTGCCGGCACTGCCCCGGCCGTTTCCTTTTGTCCGTGATAAAAAGGGCGGTTACCCGCCCTTTATGTTAGCCGCCTGCGCCAACTTCCTTCGTGTTTACGGGGTTATCCGTGGTATTCATCACCGTTACATTCTGCGTCTGTACCGGTGCCGTAATCGTGGTGCCCGATACACCCTCGCCGCAGATGGAAATGCAGCGCCAGTTGTTGAATCCTGCCATAAAGCGCGCACGGCCCTTGAACACGTTGGCATCGGTGTTCGGGTCAATGTCGCTTTTTACCGTCAGCGGCACGCGGTCCAAGAACGGCAAACACATGTAGTCATCCTTGAATTTCGAATCCAGCATGATGAAATAGGGCTTGTCGCCAATGGTTTTAGGCAGATAGTTCCACACCAGCACGTTCCACAGCCCAGCCTGGAAGTTCATGGCATTCTTGCTGCTTTCCGGGTCAAGGTCACTGCCCACGGCCGCCAACACAGCGCGTTTCAGCTCGCCTACATTGGGGATGAGAATGGTATCCGGCGCTACGTTCAACAGGTGGCCGTCATCATCTTTGAAGCCCTGCATATATTCCTGCACCTTATCCATTGCATAGGCGCTGAATGCCGCAGAAAAAATATTGCTCTGTGCTTTGGTGCCCTTCGTAATCGACGGGTGCGAAGCAGAGAACAGTGCCACGCCATCCGCGGAGGTGGTCGCATATTCTCGCGTCCCAATTTTCGTTTTCGCAGATACACCGCCTGCCAGAAGGTTTGCAGCAAACTCTTCGCGTGTGCGGTTAAAGCTGGTGGCAAAGATGTTAGCGCGGCTTTTGATTTTGCCAAACTTCGCATCTTCAATCATCTCCTGCGTCACTTCAAACGAGCTTTTCCAGGTGGTAGGCTCTACCACTTTGGCATAGCCCTCCTGCATGCTGGTTTTGGGGTAGGCGCCGTTCTCACCCACATCCTCAAAGTTGCCAAGGCTTGTCTCCTGCGTGTACTTCTCGGCAAAGTTTTTGGTTTTGTCCATGAAATACACGTTTTTGATTTGGCTCTGCTGTTCGAACGCTTCTACATTCTTTTCAATCATGGCGCGGATAGGCTCTTGGCTTTTCCCGTATACACTGTTATTCAGCCCAGAACCTTCCGAAAAAATGATACCTGCCATATTCCTTTCTCCTCCTCTTTATGCGAAATGGCCGCGCACCGTGCTGTTGGTTGTGGCGCCGTCTGTCCAGTCTACGGTAAATACACCGCTCGTAGTGGTTGCGGTAACGGTCTCGGCGTCATCGCCCAGTGTCACCTTGTTGCCAATCAGTGTGTCGGCAACCGTTGCCGTGCTCTGCACTTCGAACGTCGTGGACGGCATCACCTTCATTGCCGGGAACATCCCATCCTCATTTTTTTCGCCCATCACAATATGCGAGGGACGCACGGTAGAAGATGCCTTGCTCAGCTTGCCGCCGCTGCCCAGGGTGGCAGCGCTGCCAATCGTCAGTGCTGCGTCGCTGGGGTAATACTCCAAAGGTTCTACATCGCCCACTTCGCGTTTTGCTACTTTGAACATATTTTTCCTCCTGTCAACTGTTAAACTGTTTGTGGTACTGCTCGGCCTCTTTTCGGGAAAACCCCAAATTCGCCCAAGATTCGTACTCTTCTTCTGTCAGGCTCGGTTTTTCCTTACCTGTCCCCGTGGTTGGCCCAAGGTGGCTTTTCCCCTTTGCCGCATTGATTGCCGCCTGTTTTGCCGCCGTCGCTTTCCCGCTGGATAATCTTTCAAAGTTTGTTGCCTTATAGGCTACATCCAGCGGCACGCCGCTGCGCACCAGTGCGTCAAATTGCGGAAACGTGTCCATTTTTCGAATATCTTCCAGCGTTTTTACAGCCGGGTCTATCTTCGTTATCTCTTCCAGCTGCCGCTTCAGTATTCTGTCGCCTGCGTCCCGCTGCGCCTGTTCCACAACCTGCGCCGCTTTCTGCACAATGGGGTTTTCCGCAACTGCACGGTCAATAATTTTGGGGTCTATATTGGCGGCTTTCAAACGGCTCTCCGTTTGGGCCTTATTCTGCACATCCAGGGCGTCAAAATAATCCTTTACCGTTCGAATATTGCGGTCTGTTCCCGGCACCTTCAAATGCCCAAACCTTGCCGCCACCATGGCATCCTGCTGCGCCTGCTGGCGCGCATAACGGGTTGCCGCTTCACGCTCCGCGCGCAAACGGGCCGTTTTCCACACGTCATTCGGAATCTGTGCTTCCTGTGCCTGCCCGGCTTCGGCAGGCTCTTCGCCTGCGGAATTTTCTTCCGCTTCCACATTCTGCACATCAGGGCTGGCTACTCCCTGTTCAAGTTCCTGTCCACCGGCATTTTCGCTGGTTTCCTGAACATCCATTACGCCATTTTCCAGTTCCATATTTTCCTTTCCTCACCCGGTAAAAGGGCTGGCCGGTATCACGCCCCGGCCCGGCTTATTTTTTTCACTTCGTTGCGCGAAGGTCGCCGCCCGTTTTCACGGTAGGCTTTTTGGTGCTGCCGGAAGATTTCGGCGCTTTCACCGTCATGCTGCCCGTGTTGGGAATATTCAGCTTCGCCATACCCTATTCCTCCTTTTCCACTGGAATTTCGTGCTTTATGGTTTTAACAGGCTGTCCGTAATTTTCGCACTGCCTGTTTCGGCAAAAAAATTGCTGCCACAAAAACAGCCTTTTCCCTTCAATGTGGTAAGATGTCGTGGCCCTCATCTCAACCTTGCATCTGGGGCATAGCATTTCCCATTCCTCCCGTCTGCTGCATTGCCATCTGCTGCATTTGCTGCATTTGCATCTGCTGCGCCTTTTCATCCTCTATGCGCTTTTGTATCATGGCCTTAATTTCGCCAGCATAGGGGTAATCCAGCTCTTCCATCAGCGTCCAGTATAAAAGCATCGTTTCATTCATCCCCAGCTGTCCAAAAGCGCCGCTTTGCAGCTTCAAATCCATTTGTTCCCACAACACGCTGCGGTTCGAAGAAAGCGTTGCACTGGGGTCTATCGTAAAGATAAATTCATCATCCCAATAAAATTCTCCCGCTGCATCCTGCCGTAAAAAATCCATCCTGTTAAAATGCGCAAATGTCGGCTGACCATCACTTCCCTTGGTGGTGTAAGGAATCGGCTCATCCGCATACGCCAGCAGAAAGCGAAACATCAGTTCGTACAGCCGTGCAAAGGCGCTGTTCTTTTGCTCTCGTTTCGATTGCAAGCGCCCGGCGCTTTGGTTAGCCGAAAACTGCTTGGCGCTGCCTGATGTAGCCGAAGAATCATACTTGCCCTGAAACGCATCCGTAATGCCCAGCGTGCTTTTGGCATAGTCATAGTTGTCCACCAGCACAACCCGGTCTTTTGTAATATCGGGTTGTACATTCATCACGCTGATAAGTTCCTTCTGCGCTGGGTTTTTAATGCGCACGATTTTAAACTCTTTGTCTGTGGTTTCTACGTCCAGCCCTTCGGGCAGCGTCACAAAGCTTCCGCCCTTCAAAACCTTTTCCTCTATTTTGGAACCGCACTTTTTAATTGCCTCTTGCTGGTCGCATATCACATCCACATCACTGCCGCCCATAAAGGAAGCATACTTGCTGATATTCCGGCGCAGCACCAGCGGATAACGGTCTGGCTTATACCTCGGTATTCTCGTTGCAACTGCCACTGTCTGCATCAAGGGCGCACCTGTTATTTCATCCAGCATGGGTGTGCCATCCGGCGCCAAAATCTCGCGTTCCTCTTCCGCCTGAAATTGTGGAATTATCGTTCCGTCGAACAGCCTGACATCCTCTATCAGCTCTTCTTCAGTCTGCACTTCATCCTTCCACTTTTTCGAGCCACAAACCGGGCAGGTTTTCTCATTTCCACTTTTGGGCCGCCCGCACTCAGCACAAACTTTTATGTGCAGCGCCTGGTAATCTTCCATGTCTTCCAACACAGTATCTTCTACCCAGCTGAACCGTCCAATTCCTCCATCCTTGTTTCGGAAATAGGCAATGTTTTGCGTCACAAGTTCATCCCAGGTGTCAGCCCCTTCTCCGCGAATTTCCGGCGCCTCCTCGCCTTCCTGCGAAACATCCACGCCATATTTTCGCTTAATGGCCTGTTTTGTCTGTGTCACCTGCACAAATATGTAATCCATCTGCTCTATTTCATAAATTCCCGGCTGCGGTATTACCTGCCGGGGGTGGCGGTCTGTCACGGCCACATCGCCCATTGTGCAGTGGAATCCTTTGTTCTCGTCCCAGTCTACTTGCCACAACGCCCCACCCTGCGTAGTCGTTGTTCTCTCCTGAATATCGTTCATCTCAACGAGCCGAAGCATCTGCACTTCACTGCGTAAAATCGCCTCAATACCTCGGGCCAGTTCCTTGTCCTCTTCATGAATGGCATCTACGCGCGGCATCGGTATCGTGGAATCCACTTCACTCTCCAAAAGCTCATACACAATGTTGCGCACATTAGACGCTTTGCGCGCTGCAAGAGAGCCGTCTTTTTTCAAAATGTCAGAAGTGCCCTCATAGTAGGCTGTGCGCCTGTCCATTTTATCCAGCTCTGTCTGGTATTCGCTTTTGGCCCTCTGAAGCTTGTCCTGCCATTCCGCAAGTTTTTTATTTTTCTTAAACATGCGTCCTCCTTAAAACGGGTTTCCATATTTGGAAATCAGGTAAGCCTTTCCCTGCTCATCTGCATTTTCATAATCTTCAAACAGGTCATCTTCCCAATGTGCACGCACCCTTTTTTCCACCCTGGCAGCAGGGCTTGTCCACCATACGCAGAAATAGCGCAGGCTGTCCACGTCATGCGTCAGTGAATGGGGCTCTTTTGCATAAGTGTCAGGCTTTTTTTCGTCCTTTTGTATCTTCTGCAAACAACGCCACAAGTTCGGTGCTGCCCGTCGCTTTATTCGCAGCATTGGGCCATCCGGCCCGGGGTATAGCCATTCCTTCATGCTGGCGCATCCAGCCGCCACATCATTTGAAACCTTCGTCAAATTCAGTCCGTTTTCCGAAAAAACAATGGCTCGGCTTTTGCCTGTCATCTGCTCGCGGCTCCACAAATCCGGCGGAGCCAAAAAAGCATCTATTTCCTCATTTTCCGAAAGGTTCAAGATAATTTCTGCCGCTTCGCCAATCGTTTTGTTCGGCTCGTCAAATTCCCGATATACCAGCGCGCGTCCGTCTGTACCAATCGCTACCCAGTGGGCCGATAACATATCAAGGCCATAGTCTATTGCAACATACCGCCGCGCGCCTGCCGGCACCTCTTCTTCTGTTTCATGCGTTTCTTTCTTTACTTCTGGGAACATCACACCGCCCGGCACGCTCAGCGCCTCTTCTACGCTGGCGGGGTATTCCTGCAATGTCTTATCTTCGCCCAGCGCACCAAGTGTGCGGTTATACCACGCTTTGTCGCGCGCAGGGTCTGCATTCCATGGAAGAAAAATTTTGTTAAACCCGTTGTCTGGGTTAGTAAAAATCTCTTCAAACAGTGTGCCTAATTTTATGGTCGAAAGCCCTATCACCATGCCGCCATTTGGACGGTTTACTACAGGAAAAATAGACGCCCATATTTCTTCTGCAAATTGCTGAAAGGCCCATTCATCTAGAATAACAAGGTCTGCCGTAAAGCCGCGCGCCGCGCCCGGGCTAGAAAGAAAAGCTTTCAGAACACTTTCCGGCCCATTGGGGAACTGTATTTTTACTTCCAGGCTGGTATAACTGAACACCGGCCCACTCCATCCTGCTGGCGCATGCTTTTCCTCTGCAATCAATTCCGGCATGTGACGCAATATCACCACCATGCGGCGCACAAGCTCTTTGGCCTCTTCCTCTGCGCGGGAAAAGCACACCACTGTGCGCCCGGTAAACAAAACCAAAAGCCATGCTGCAACCGAAAGCGCCAGCCAGGTAATGCCCAGCTGGCGCGCTTTCAATATCACATTCAGCCTGTGCGCATGCATGCTGCGCAGGGCCTCTTCCTGTGCTGGCCAAAGTTGAAATGGCTGTATCAGTTCTTCCGCGTCTTTGTCCTCAATATGCACGAAGGTTCTGGTAAAAAACACGGGGTCTTTCCGGCACAGCGCCACCGTCTTTTCTCTCAGTTCCTGCGCCGTCACATTACCACCCCATTCATATCAAACCGTGTGTCAAATCACTTTGGCTTCTCTAAATGCCCTAAGCATTTTCGGGAATTGCCTTGCTATCCAATCCACGTTTTCTTCATTGGCTGCAAAATCGCTGTTATGTGCAAGGCCGCTTTCGAAAAAAAACGCGTGGATAATTTCATGGCGCGCGCAGCAGTTTCTGTATTCATCCAGATTTCCTTTGCTCATAACTTCTGTAGCGCCCTTGCGCATATCGTCAACTACCAATCGTTTTGTGGTATCGTCACAATACCCGTCACATTGTACAAGTCTTTCGTCCTTTTCTTGCGAAGAATATAGAAGCTCATATGGTGTTCCAAGAATGTCTATTTTCATGGTTTCTCCTTTATGGTTGCAAAACAAAAAGGCCCCGCGTTGGAGCCTTTTAAGCGTTCACGGCACGCCCGGGCCGTAAATAAAACCCATAGGCAAAGGGTTCTAAGCGCATGGCTTAATCCTATTCAGGAACCCAGCTTTATAGGGCCTCATTTTCCAATTTGACACAAGTTTGCGGGTAAGGATTTGCACTATGGATAGGATGCCAGACTAACATCCCTCGCTCTGTTTTGCAGCTGGCCGTTTCTGCCGTTTATCTGTTCCACGGAATTACCCGCGCTTGCTAGCATCTGCTATTCCTCCACGGAAGCTTGTAGTGCGAAACGGAAGGTGCTACCTTCCTACCATAAATGGCTGCTTCTTGCATTCCGCATATAAAGCCCTGCCACAATCGGCAGGGCTTAACTACATCGGAGAGAACGAGGTTTCGTTCGGAATCATAGGCATCACCCCCCTATCATTCGTAGGTCTGTTTATTTTCCAATTTTGCAATGTATTTTTCAATGCTCTTGTTTCGAAGTGTAAATAACGCGCCATCTGCTGGCAGGTCTTTTGCCGGAATCTCTTGAATATTCTTTCGCTCGAAATGATAATTCAAAGAATCAAAATCGAACTGGGCATAATACGCAACTCCGTCAACGGCCTTATGGAAGGCTTCTTTCATAGGAATATGTCCCTTCAACATCAAGAGCAACATAAGCACAGGTGTTTTCACGCACAAATATCTTTCGTAGCCGTTGAGTTTGAGGAATAAATAACGCTCACTCTTCTCATCGACACACACAAACAATTCGGGCACATCAAAAGTCACAAGGATTTTTTCTTCACGAAGCGGGCCAAATAAATCTAATCCCAATTTTTGAATTACCTCCCCTAAGAAAAATGGGGTATGGGCAACCTTTGCAGGGGGTATATTTTTTATAATTTTCGGCGGGGAAAATATATATAGTACCCTCTCCCCATCCTCGGAACGCCGGGGTCGCCTTTGGGAGGGGTATGCCCCCACACGGGGGCCCCTATATATATGCGCGCAGAAAAAAATAAAAAAATACAGCCCTTGCCTTATGTCTTACCCCCTAGGGGGGGGGGTAGCCTTTCCGGCTTTCTGACCTTCCGGCCTCCCAGTTTATTGCCTCTTTCCTTTTTCCTCTTTTCGCCTGCAATTTCGCTAAATACCAATTTGGCGAAATTGTAAATGACGATATATCGTCATTTTTTGTCCTATGTGCATTTATTGGCTGTATATTATGGACATATCAACCATCTTTTCCGCTTTTTGCGTCTGTCAAAGCGTCCAGCGTACCCGCCTTATCCAGCTTGCGAAGCAGCGCAATATCCGCCTCTGTCAATTCCGGCCCGCCAGTCTGCGCCAGCTTGTCGGTCGGCTTATCGCCCGCGGAATCGCGCACCCATGTTGCTGCCGCTGTGTCGCCCTGGGCGGCTCTATGCGCCTGTGCCATAGCGATTGCCTCGTATACATCCACAACCTCCCCCCGCGATTTTGCAAGCCGTTGCATTTTCCGTGCTATCTCGTTACCAGCTTCAAGCATATCTTGCGGTGCTTCCAGCGACAAAACAGCCTCCATAATTTCTCTAAGCGTCTTCTTGCGTCTCCTCGCCTCTACTGACGCCGCCTGTCCTTTGCGCGCAATTTCCGCCCGCTCTTCTGGCGTCCTGTCCTTTAAGCTTACAAGGTTTTTGCGTCTATCGTACTTTTCTGCCATATTTTCACCACCTTATAAGAAAAAGCCCTCCGGTTTACCCGAAAGGCTTTATTTTTTTACCGCTCGCGCTCCATGCGCTCTTGTATCGCCTGCGTTACATACTCTTTGATACTTTGCCCCGCAGCCTCTGCCGCTGGCCCTACCGCATCATTGCGTATCTTGCACACCGTCGCACCCGCCTTTTCGGCTTCCATGCGATTTCTCACCGCCTGCAATATGTATACTTGCGTGCTTTCTCCCGCCTCTTTTGCGGCCGCCTTTATTGCTTCCCCTTCTGCCTTTTCTGGCTTTATTTCTATGCGCATAATTCTTTGCGCCTCTCTCCTTGCATTACTTGCCAGCTTCGCCCGGTACGCTTCTTCCGGCGTGCTGTATTTCTTCGGCCTTGCCATAAAATCACCTCTACACCATTATAGCGCAAAGGTTTTTTCACGGCAACATGCAAATTACACAAGCCGACGTGAAATTATTCGTGCAATCTGTCTATTGATTAAATCGCGTCGGCGTGATATTATGTAATCACAGCAAGGACAACGACAAACGCAAGGAGGAACCCATCATGACAAACGAGCATGCCGCGCTGGTGCTCAACCTCTGGCGCTTTACTTCCGGCAAGCCCTCCAAGGACGAGCAGGAAGAAACCGCCAGCGAGCATGCTTATCTTGCGAAATCCCACCTTTTCACCGCTTCGCAGGTCGAGAAAACCGCCCCCATCAAGGTCAAAACACGCGAAGAGCTCATGGCCTATAACCGCATGCTTGCCCAGCAGCGCAAGGCCCGTGCAGCCTCTTAATTCCTGACATACAGCCCGCAAGGCCGACGCATAACGCGCCGCCGGTGCAAGCCCGGCCGCCCGAAAGGGCGGGCGCTCATGGGCACATGCTCACAATCCAAAAATGGAGGTTTTCAAAATGTCAGCAGTTAAACGCCTCATCCCCGGCACCTTCTCCAAAGTCCCCGGCGGCTACGAGCAGAAGGTTGACGAGCGCACAACGTTTTTCGTCCCAGACATGTGCGCCTCCAGCTTCATCCCCGAAACTGGAGAACTCTACGGCTATTCCCCAGATTATGATGCGCTAGAGGCGGAAAAGTTGCCTGCCGTCCAAGCTGAAGCACCCGGGGAATACGCCTATTATTACGAGACACAGCACGCGCCAAATGGCTGCGATTACTCCGCAGACTTAGCCTATTACGGAAAGCACTATTTCCTCCGCCCGCTCCACGACGGCCTCCCGCCTCTCCATGGCCGCGGCATCACCTATGATGAGCAGCGCAACACCTATACCGTCACCCTCCGCGCCTATGACAAACTCAAAGAGCATTACCGCATTTGCCGGGAAATGTGCTTCGATTGAATTTATCACCCGCCCCGGAGGTCACGAGGGCAGAAAGGAAAAAACATGAATACCTACTATTGTGTTACGTCCAGTTTCTACGATGACGGCCGCGTCATTGCCGCCATTACCTCCACCGTCCAAGCGGAAAGCCAGCCCCAGGATGAACGGCACCACGGACGTCTGGCCGATATTTATACAGACTGGTTCCCTACCCTTGAACAGGCCCAAGCATACGTGAATGAAGCAAAGGAGGCTTAATCCATGTACTACGAAATCAACGAATCCGCCGCCCGCCTTGCCCATGATAACATGAGCATGCGCGACTACATCCCAAACAGCGCCACCAGTGAATACCGCGCTGCGGTAGACCGTGCCGCCGCCGTGCTGGAAGAGGTCAAGGCAAAGTGCAAAACGCAGGCCCAGCGCGAGCGTGCTGAGCATTATTTCGACCGCTACGCTAAGAAGCTGGCACAGGCCATCAACCAGGAAAACGCCATCGGCACCCGCTGCCCGTCTGTACTTATCGCCGGCGCCTCCAATTTCCCAGTGCGCAAAAAGGAAAAGCAGGTTGCCGCCTGGGAAGCAAACCGCGCTAACTTCGAGAAAGCAGACCACTATCTCCACCTGCTCAAAACCGCGCACATTCAAGGCGTCAAGTCAAGCGACCCGGAAGCACTGGAATACCTGCAAGAAAAGCTTGCAAGGCTGGAAGCTTCCCACGCTGAAATGAAGCAGGCGAATGCCTACTACCGCAAGCACAAGACGCTGGACGGCTGCCCATATCCCGCCTATGCCCTGCAAAACAGCAACGCCAATATCAAGCGCATCCGCCAGCGTATCGCCTCTTTACAGGCCGCCAAGGCATCCCCCACGCAGGAAGAACAGCACAACGGATGCACCTATCTGGAAAACTCCGACATCATGCGCGTGCAGCTTGTTTTCGACAGCAAGCCCAGTGAAGATATCCGCGCGCTGCTGAAAACCAACGGCTTCCATTGGTCTCCGTCACAAGGCGCATGGCAGCGCCAGCTTACCGAAAACGGCAAAGCCGCCGCCCGCCGCGTGCTCGAATCCATGGCATAACCTCAAAAGGAAAGGCCGCCCCAAGTACGGGGCGGCTTTTTCTGACGGTGAGAAAGCGTCCAGCCTCCACTTTCTCCAGTATAATTATAGCATACCAAAAACGAACATTTCGAACATTTCGAACATCTTGAAAAATATTTTTTAGCACCATGACAAAATATATCACAAGAGAAAAATAAAGACATGAAAGACATCCCCAGCCCGTAAAAGGCTGGGGATTTTTTATTGAAGGTTTGCATCCAGCCAGCGTTCCACCCGCATACGCCATGCATCGCCTGTTTTGCCTAGCCTTGCCGCAATGTATTCCCATCCTTCACCATCCAGGCATGCCATATGTACAGCTGCCCGCAGGTCTGTGTCCTCTATCCCCTCTATAAGCTCCACCGCCTGTGCATAGTCTGCCCGGTACTGTTTGTTTCGCTGCTGCATGTCAGCTTGCAGCTTCGCCAGCACCGTGCGTTTCTCAGCCCTCCCGGCCGTATCTATGCCCGTAATTTTAACAGTGTGAATTCCGTATGCTGGCGCATCGCTGCTGGCCTGCACTGTGTCCACTACCACCGGCGCATCGTCAAGCATGGCCTGCATCCGCTTAATCCTCCTGCGCCGCGCGTCTATATCTATCGGCACAGCCCACAACGCCCGAAATTCCTTCTTTGTCAAGCCCTATCCCTCCCGCAGTCTCTTTTCCAGCCTATCCAGCTTTTGCGCCTTAAACCCTGCAACAAGCCCTGCGCAACCGTGCAGCAGTTCCATCTGCTCCAGCATAATCTGCACATCTGCTATCTCTTCGGCAATCTGTGCGCGGTTTTCCTTGCCCCTCGCATGCTTGCACAGTTCCTTTTGCAGCTCGGCCATTTCCTCCATCACCATCATGGTCTGTGCCTGTGCACCATAGGTGAAAAGCGCAAGGCGGTATAGCTCTTTGACCATATTCTCTTCCTTGTTTTCTTCCACATAGCCCATCAGGCGCGCAGCTTCGTGTGGATGTTCTTGAATCCAATCCCGGCAGGCACGGCCACCATTCGCTTTATCAATTGGGCATCCTTGGCAATAGCTATCATAATTCAAGCAAAATACGTCTGCGGCTTGTTGTAAATTATTAAATACTTCTCCCGTCTCAGGGTTTCGAAATTTCATGGTCATCCTCCTTATCCATGCGAGCGCCGCACGAATGACACCATGGGTGGGTGGAAGGAACATCATCGCCCCTTACTTCTTCGCCGCATTCGGAGCACTCCCACAAATCATATACCGGGTATCCATCTGCATAGCCATCATATTCTATGCCAATCCATATCCCGTGCCGCACCTCCGCAACATCGGCGGCAGGAATACTATTCAGGCTCACATCTTCCGTACAGTATCCACAATATTCTCCATCAGAAATCAGTTGAGCGTCTTCAAGCATCTTCGCAACAGCCGCCCTCTCGATATATTCAGCCATTCTTCTCCATCCTTTCGCAATGCTTACACATTTTGCCTTCTAATTTTGTCTCGGAAAAATCTTCTGCCCAAATTGTATTTCCGCATTTACACTTCTGCCAAGCACCACAATATCCATTGCTTGGATGGCATTGCACTATATGCCATTTGCCTGATACTGATTTAGCGTATTTCATTGGATTCCCTCCGGCGGGCGGCGGTAGGGTTGCGGATTGCTCCAATCTACACGCTGGCCGCAGTTATCATGGAATTTGCACTTGTACATCGTTTCCATTCGTTGGCCACGTCTACGCTGGGAGATGATGCTCTTACATCTTGGGCAAATATAGTCAATATATTCCCGGTCTGGCTCATCCAGGACAAGAATAGAGAGTGGCTCGTTCTGCGGGGTGAGGGTAGGCTGGTATGGGGTCGCCTCATTTGGATGTGCGTCCTCCCACTCCAAAACCTCCTTGACCAATTCTGCATTATTTCGGCTGCTAAAATACAGAACAAATGTTGTATCTCCCATTGGAATATCCAATGCCCAGTCGCAGACCATCGCCCTTATTTTGTATCCCCTATTCGGCCTTGCCATCTTTCAGCGCCTCCCCATAGTGCTTTTCGGAAATTTCCATGTATTCATCAAGCAATTTCTGTTGCTCCTGTGCCCATTCAGATAGGCAGTCAAATGAGCAAAAATCCTCTGGCTTTCCAATGGAGAGCCCTTTAGGCATCTTCTCATTGTCCCTGTTTTGCAAAACAGAAAATCCGTCAATAGTAATGCGAATGTCACTGTCTTTAATCAGCTTTCCGCACTTGTCGCAACAATGCGCTTTAGCCATCTTTCATCGCCTCCAATCTCTCCATCACCATGTCCACTACTTTGCGAAATACGGACATTTCTCCCATCCTCCCGCTTCGTCTGCATACTTACAGGATTCAGCTATACACCGTTTCCCCTGATAGTCAGGGCGTCCACACGCTTTCGGCCAATCAGGGTAAAACACGCTATTCAAGCCGAGAATGTGTGAGAGGTCAGGGCCGCAAAATTTAGCCTTAGTTAAGTGCTTGAAATAGTCCCGTACTTCTGCTGGGATATCCTCAAACTTCTCAAATTCCTCAACCATCCCGGTATCAGTATGCTTCAATGTGTATGCGGTTTTCGTCCCGTTGGTAAAATATCTACAATCAATGCTCATTTTTTCGTTTCCTCCAGTTTGTTTAATCTCTCCAACACCATCTGCACGGCCTCGTCCGTATAAAGGCACCCACAATTTTGGCAGAAGTTCCCCTTGCCAATATTCTCAAAGCCGCATTCTGGGCACTTATACGTTGGTGCGTATAACTCATCATACTCTCCCTCAACGGGCTCCTTTTTCATCTTCTTTATCTGCTCCCGTCTGACGGGGCAAAGGGCGGAAATACTCTGAACTAATTCCATGATTTGAGGGCGCAGTTTCTCTTGGATTTCATTTTGCAGAGCAGGACGTGCAAATTCATGCGTCCAAATCGGACGACCAAGAGTATTTTCACAAAATTTGTGAACCTCCGAAAAATCTGGTGCAAGTAAAAAACCTGTGTATGCTGATAGCAAAATCGCTTCTTCTCGCGTCATAGCTTGGCCTCCATCCCTGTATCAAGTCGAAATTCTTTGTACAGTGCGCTTGAAACATCTTCATAAAAATATCCATTCGTTTTCATGAGCGCAAAATAAATTTCTTCAATCGCTAACTTGTTTTGCTCTGGATTTTTCAGCAAAAATCTAAGTGCAATATTGAGATGGTCACACTCTGGATAAGCCCATTTCTTAAACTTTTTGAGAAACTTTTTCATTCCGTTCCCTCCAGCATCTCCATTTCCTCCGTTCAATCTTCTTTGAGGCGAACAGGGAGAACCATCTTTTCGCTTTCTCTCAGAATCGGCGCGCGGGTGTTCCAGGCAAGGCGGGCTTGTGCCTGTGCCTCCTCAATGCGCCGCTTTGCCGTTTCAAAATATCCAGGGTCTAACTCCATTCCGATGAACTTTCGGCCTGTATTGATGCAGGCAACGCCTGTGGAGCCGCTGCCCATAAACATATCCATAACAGTTCCTCCGTCAGGAGAAATAGACATTAAATGCTCCAGCAACTCGATAGGCTTTTCAGTTGCGTGTACCCGTTTAGATGTTGCTGGCGGGTTCCCGACAAAATATCCCTTGTAGTTTCCGCCCTCATTTGGGATATGCCCATTTGATGCCCAAACGCAATATTCTGCGTTTTGTGTAAACCGCCCTTTTTGTGGCCTTGCAGCAGTTTTAATCCACGGAACAACACCTCGGTACACAAGTCCACCGCACTGCACGGCGTCAATAGTCGCTGCCAACTGCCGCCAATCGGTAAATATGACTGCGATGCCGCCAGGTCGCATTTTTCTTTTTGCGGCAGAAACCCAAAACGTTTCCCAAAGCGTAAAACTACGCTGGTCTCGATTGTCTCCCGCAAAATCAGGCTTGATGTCTTTTGTGTCTGTACTTTGATATTTTTTGCTTGACCCGCTTGCTCTGTCAGAACGATATATTCCGCCGCTGGAATACGGCGGGTCAGTCAGCACCATGTCTACACTGCCGTCTGATATGTCTTTCAGCAGTTCCAGGCAGTCGCCCTGCATCAGCAGCACCCCCGCATCCGTCAGCCGCTTGGCTGCCTCTTTGTCGCCCAGAAGGGCGCGCTTAATGTCATCCACCAAAATCACTCCTTGTGTAATAATCAACACTTATTTGCGAGTGGTTGAGCATATCCCACAAAAACTTATCGTTGGGCGTGATAAAACCATTATCCTCTAAGGCAAATCGCTCCTCATAATCGTGAACAGTATGTCCATCAGGCTTAAATGTCACAGGACTGTCAGCATCCCATTTAAGCATCAGGGCCCACAGTTCTGGGTAATTTTCCCGCAGAAGTCGGAGCTGTCCCACGCCCTGGTTATGGCAAAACCAGCATCCGCCGCGAGTTGCCGTGGTATATATTGGGGAGAGCATGCCGTTTTCCTCGCACCACTTGCGACAGTGCGCTTCATCCCAACCCGCCTCGACAAGAGGGCTTAGCTTTGTTTCAGACAGGTTATGGAAACGGTTTGGCTCGTCAGCTGCGATACCTATATATTCAACGCCTTTTGTTTTGGGACGAACTTTTAGTGCGTTACACCAATTCCCTTTCTTGTTTTTTATGCTTACAGACACCGGGAATCCATATATTTTGCCGCTGTTCTTAGACGCATTTCCGTATACCTGATAAAAAATGTCATTATAATTCTTTTTGTGTCTAATATGTTCAACCTCAATCCCCCACCGCTCCTTGATGATCTTGTCGGCCTTTGCCTTAAACTCCACCATCGGCGGCAGGTCTGCGGGAATGGTGTCAGTGGCCCATACCTCAGCATGCACAATACGGTCAAGGGGCCAGCCCAGTTGCTCTATCGCGCCAAGGCATGCAAGGCTGTCTTTTCCGTAACTTAGTGATAAGATGTGCTCCATATTTTTGCCTCTTTTAAGCACCTCGGCTGTGTACATACCCCAGACACCTTATTGCCCCATACGCAGCCGGGGCATCTTTTCTTTCCGGCCTGAGAACCCGGCGCCTGTGCAGTGGCAATTTTATGTATCAGCTTTCTCTCTTCCTTCATTTTCTCACCCCTTCTCAAACTCCGGGCACGCGGTGATATGATACGTCTCAATTTCCCTGTACACTCCGTTCTCGTTGCGCACGCTTATTTTCACAGGTTCTGCCGTCCATCCTTCCACAGGCTGCCACAACAGCGTTTCCCCATCTGCCGCCACCGCCGTCCAGCTGCATTTCCCGCAGGCTTTGGCGCATTCCATGCAAATATTGGTCTGCGTTATTACGTTTGCGCCGCCTTTCCGTGGCATTTTGGCACGCACCTTCTGCCGTGGAATTTTGGCGGCCGCTTCCAGCACATCCTTCATGCTCACAGCGTATTTTTGCGCTACCTCGCCAAGCGCATTTCCCGCCAGATATTCACGCGCTGCCATCTCCCGCCTGTTCATTCCGGCACCATCCTCACAACCGTAATTTCTGTGCGTGGGTTCTCCCTGTCCACATGCCCGTGCGCCGCAGTACACAAGTGCGCAAAGTCATCATCCTGTATCACCTTCGCGCGCGTCAGCCCGTCATGCAGAAACTTTCCCGAGTAGTTGTCTGCATCATGCCTGCGCCTGTCAGGGAAATAGTAGTCTATACGCACCATGGCCTTTTCCAGCATTTCATATGGCCGCTGCGCCATACAGGCTATGTACACAGCATCGCTCCACTGCTTTTTTGCAGCCCGGTATTCCCATGTATTTTTTCTTCCTGCAAATTGATTCAGGCTCGGCGGCACGCCCTTCAGTACGATTTTCATGCTTCCTCTCCTTTTACCAGCGGCAAATACCGGTGATACTGCGGCTGCCAGTGGTATTCTACACGCCCCACACCGCCATGCCGGCTCTTTGCCAAAATCATCTGCACAGGCCAGTAATCGTCTCCGCTCAAAAAATCATCGCCTTTTTTCGGCCTCATAAACAGCACCGCGTCTGCATCCGCCTCAATGTCTCCGCTGCCCCGCAGGTCTGATAGCGTCGGTTCCTTCTGCTTGTCCACGCTCCGGTTCATCTGCACCAGCGCCACAATCACTACATTGTGCCGCTTTGCCGAGGCTTTCAGCGCGTGCATCGTCTCGCCCGTCACCTGCCACAGAGGCTTCTTTCCGCTCGTGTCGCCCTTCATCAGCCCCAGGTAGTCAATAAACATCACATCCGGTTTCGAAGCCGCCAGCTTCGCTTCCACATCGTCCGCTGAAATGCTTGCCGTGTCGTCCATCACCAGGTGCAGGCCCTTCATGGCATCCACCACCATGCCAATGCGTTTTTGCTCGTTCTCGCTTATCCGGTGGTCTCTGAACTTTGTGCTGTTGATGATGCACGCCCTGGATAAAATGCGGTGCGTCAACTGCTCTGTGCTCATTTCCAGGCTGCGGTAGTCCACGCGGTAATCCTTCGCCAGCGTCACCGCAAGCTGCAAGGCTATGTCTGTTTTTCCATCCCCGGGCCGCGCCGCTATCACATACACGCCTCCGCGCTGCAAGCCTCCCAGCACGTCGCACAACATGCCAAACGCCCCACGCTCCATTTTCAGGCTCGTGTCCGGCGCGAACAGGTTTTTGTATGTTTCCCCCACAGCCTCCAGAAACGTGCGTTCCGTTGTGCGCCGCACCTTGCTGGTGATGTCATATTGCCGCTTCAGAAGCTCTGCCAGCCTAGCCGTCATCTCATCCGCCGTCTGGCCTCCCGTGGCTATCTCCAGCGCCTCGGCTCGTATTTCCCGTTCGCGCCATGCGTCCAGCACTGCCCCTGCATATACGGCAAAATTCCCTTCGCTCACTGTCGGAACCATCTGTGCGCATTCCACAATCAGCGGCCCGTATTCAGCGCCAAGCTTGTCCGTTACGGTCACGGCGTCTATGGGCAAATTTGCCTTTGCAAGCTTCAGCGCGCAGGAAAAAACTCTTGCCAGCCTTTCGTCCTCAAACATCCGGGGCGACAGCATCCCGCGGGCAATCCCCAGAAACGCAGGTTCCATCAGGATGCTGCCTATCACGCTCATTTCTGTGCTTTGCATCAGAATATCTCCCTTGCCGTCATATCAGGCGTTATCTCTCGTCCGGCGTCCGGCTTCACCCTGTGCGGCGCTGGCGTCCGCTTCACAGGCTTTCCATCCTTCCGCCACCAGTTCAGCAGTGTGGCATAGTGGCTTTTATACCGGTGCCCGGTTTGTGCAAGATAGGCCGAAAGGCGCTCTATGTATTCCGCCGCGCCAATGTCGCCCAAGCTGTCCACCAGCTTCCCATGCTCTTGCCCGTCGAGCAGCACGTTCTCAAATTCGCCGTATTTCGCCTTTGCCGTGCTTTCTTTCTTTACTCCCCCTTTAGGGGGAGTTTCTTTCTTTAAGTTTTTAACTTGTTCTAATTGTTCTTTTGTGTGTCGGTCGGGTGTCACCCGCCTGTCACTTCGGGTGTCATTTGCCTGGTATGCATCATAGTTTTTTATTGTGTACAGGCCAAAATCAGGGTGTCGCTCGTGTGTCACTTCGCCTGTCGATTTTAGGTGTTTTATTGCAGTGCGCACATTTCGCTCACTCAATCCCAATTCACCGGCAATTTCCGCAAGGCTTGTCGCACACTGTCCGCGGCCAACTGTTACTCCACGCCACTTTTTCGGTTCAAAATTTGCTTTCAAAAGCAAATGGATAAACACCCGCATGGTGTTTCCGTCCCCGTACCACTCCCATCCTAAAAGCCTGCGATGCAGAAGGATAAACCCTTCCATCTGTCACACCCCGCTTTCAGAACGGCAAATCTTCGTCGCTGTCAATCACCGCGAAATCATCCGGCCCGTCTTTCATGTCTACATTTCCAGCTGCCGGCGTAAACGACGCTTTCCCCTCGCCGCCGGAAGTCTTTTCCCCTGCAAAGCCCCCCAGGGGGCCTTCTCTTGAAACTTCGTTCCAATTCACCTTGTGCACATTGTCTGCCACCACTTCATAGGCCGTGCGCCTGTTGCCGTTCTTGTCCTCATAGCTGCGTGTCTGCAAGCTGCCGTTCACGGCAATCAGGCTGCCCTTGCCAAAGTATTTGCACACAAACTCCGCCGCTTTGCGCCATGTCACAATGTCGATAAAATCCGCCTTGCGCTCTTCTCCAGCGCGTGCAAAGCTGCGTTCCACCGCAATGCGGAAGGTACAGGTTGCAACCCCGTTTGGTGTGTGGCGCAGCTCTGGCTCTGCGGTCAATCTGCCCATAATGGCGATTATGTTAAGCATTATTTAACCTCCTTTGCCTGTTGCCAAAATCCTTTTTCATGGAATATCTCGGCAGATTTTTGCCTTACAAGCCCGTTATAATCTCGGTATCGTTTTTCTTTTTCCTCTTTTGCCACCAGAATATCACGGCATACAGCGTTTATCATTTCAGGGCTATAAAAAATGCGCTCATATCCACAATCGCGCTTACTTTGCTTGCATCTTTGTGTGGTAATGATGTTGTACCGATATTTCAGGTATCTTTTTCCGGGGTGGTCGCTGATTCTCAGGCTATTTGCAACGCCATAATCAAATTTCAAATAGATGCTGTTTGTAGAGTGGGCATCGTACCGATGAATGATAACCTTTCCACGCAGCTTTTCTATAACGCCATTTGCAATTTCCTCAATTGTCAATGTAGTTCCTCCCAAACTCCCGGATGAAATCCTCTTTGCTCCACCCGTATTTTTCCATGGCCGCCCTCTGCCCCCGCACTTTCAGGGCCCGGTTTGCCTCTGCGTTCTGATGCACGCTGTTCGGCCCGTTCTGGTGGCACCGGTCATGGCACAGGCTCACCCAAAGCCCCAGGCGTTTTGATTTATTGCGGTAAGCCCCGCCAAATATCTCATGCCGGTTCAGCGGGTCTTTGCTCCCGTTGGCATAGCAGATGGCACAGCACTCGTCCGCGTCATCCTGCACAATGCTGGGCGCATATCCGTTTCGGTCAAGCCTCATAAGTCACCCTTCCCTGCGGCGCCCCATTCCCGCCCCACCTGATTGTCCAGCAGGCGCAGTTGCAGCTTCACGCTGTTTATCGCTTCCAAATTCGCTTTATATACTGCCTCGCACACATCCCGACGGAATCGCGCTTCGGCTACGCTTGGTATGCCGTAACATATCTTGTCTATCATGCCAATGGCATTTCCTTCATCTCGCAGTTTCATGCATTCCTGCCGAAGTAATATCTTGTAATTTTTTTCGGCCTCGGCATAATCCGTGCCGGATTTTCTCAGGGTTTTAATACTCATTTCAAGCTGCCGGGTTTTCGATTCTATTTCCTGCAACAGTTCCATCTTTCACCTCATAATAATTCGCCCCATGCAAACACCGTGCGGCGCTTTTTCGTGTTTTCAATGTTCAGTCCAACAATCTTTTTATCTTTCACCTTCATGTAAGTACACACAAGGTTTACATCCGGCTGAACCTTTCCCTTCACCGTTTTTGTTTTGTAATTTTCGCTGCCATCTTTGCCTAGCTTCGGCACAAAAATCAATGGCGCAGTATAGAGTTCCCGGCCAATTCCCCAGTTCGTGCCAGCGCGCTTGAAGCTGTCTGAGGCAATCCCTTTTTGCGCTTCTGTGTATGATTCTGTCCCGGTATCTTCCTTTTCTACCCACTGCTTTTTGTTTTCGTCCCATATAGCAATGATGCAGTTTGCATTTTCCCGGCTATGGTGACGCTGCCAATTCATTGGCCCTACAGTTTCGTCCAAGATATCCATGTCACAACGGGCATCTTTATAAAGCAAGCAGGTAAACCACGGAATCTCTCCATCCTTCTCTGTCCCTACCTGAGCAACGCGCACATTCACTTCATCTGCACGCAAATCTCGAAACATATATTCCATTAAGCTATCCTCCTGTTTTGTCATTCTGTCTGCAAAATCCCATAAAGCAGGCATTCTTCCACTGTGCGCTCTGTAATGCAGTTTTCGCATCCCAGCACAATATCTGTTCCTCGCACGGTGTAAATCGGGCCATCTGTTTCCTCCTCGCACATGCCGCACTTATAGTCAAAGCCCTCTGCACTGTGCTTTTCTACGTCTCGCCAGCACCCTACGCACTCACCTGTGCCCGTGTAAAAATAGAGCACGTCGCCCTCGCCTTGATATTGCCCGCATTCCGGGCAGCGCATCACCGCTTCCGGCTCCGGCGCATAATCCCAATGGCTGCGCATGTTTCGGGCTACGATTTCATGCAGTGTCATTTCGTCGCCTCCGGTGTAACCAAGCGATAAAAGTTCTTGTTACATACACTGATACGTCCATCTGCATAAATTACAATACCGCCAATTTGTTTCTGCACTGTGCCGCCGTCCCAGACTTCCTGCACTGTGCCGCCCCAGACTTTCTGCACTGTGCCTTTTACGATTCCCGTATTACAATTCACCAGCACAACAAATTCGCCCTGTTTTACTTCCGGCACATCTTGCCCAACCAGAATGTGCTTTACCGCCCACGCCTTTAAGGCATCAAAGCAGCGCGGCTTGTCTACCTCTTCCACATACCATTCCGGCAAATAGTCCTGGTCTACCTTGTATTCCCACTTATCAATGGGGACTGTCAAATCATCATGCGGCGGCGTAATTTCTACCCGCACAAAATTTTCGCGCATGGGGCCGTGCTCCATGCCGGTTTCATTTATCATGTCCTCGTGACTGTCGTAATTCGGGCAGAACACTTTATCCTTTAACAGCAACATGCTTTTAAACATACACATTTGACATTCTCCTTATTTGATGCTATCCTCTAGATAGTGTGATTTTTCATGCTGCCCTTGTTGGAGGTTCCGGCTCCAGCAGGGCTTTTTCTTTTCTCCGCCTCTGTCAGCAGGCGGTATACGCACGTTTCAAGCCAGTGCTGCACCGTGCCATATCCACATGTGATAACTGCCGCCCGTATCTGTTCCCGGCGCTCCACCGGAAGCCGGTGAGAAATGCGTGCGCCGGGCTTGTGCCTGTCGCCCGTCCGTTTCCCCTGCCTGCCCGTCAAAACGCCCTCTGGCGCGGTTGCAACCGCCTCTATGGCCGCTTGCGCCTCTTCCAGTCTGCGCACTCCGTATTTCTTCGGGTTTTCGCACTTGCTGTCCAGGCTTTTGTCATATCCTTTGTACCCGGCCTCGCGCACAATGCGCACCCTATCCTTCTGTTTCATCTTGCCTCGCCTCCATTTCTGCCGCTTCTTCCTCCACGTCCTCGCGTGCACGTCCAATCTCACGCTGTGCCGCGCGCAGTGCCTTTTCTTCCCCAGCCCGCAGCGTGTATACCTTGCCATTTACCTCCAGCTGCATCACGTCCACTGTGGCGTCAAACAGCAGGCGCACACTTGCAGCATAGTTCCCGCGGCTCTCTGCTATCTCCATTGCGCTGCGCACCATATCCATCATCTGCTCATGCTCTTTTGTCACGTCTTACACCTCTTTTCTTTGGCTTGTAGGGCGTGCCCTCGTGCTTGTAACACTCTGCCGCAGGCATGCCCCGCAGGTTCCCTGTTTCAATGCAGTAGTGGCAGGCGTGCATGCACTTGCTGCTGTTTCCCATCGTCCGCCAGTATTCACAACCCCGGCACTCTATCACTTCATTTCGCTTTGCCATATCAGCCAAACAACGCCTCCCAAACCAACAAACACCATCAGCGCCGCTACCCATCCGGCAGGGCATCCGTCTATCACGCCGCCCAGCGCCGCAATCATAAGTACAATCGCCGCCACAAGGCAAAAATCCTTCCAAAACTGCTTCATGTTCCATGTCTCTCCCTTGCCGCTTCGGTGTTACAGCACCGGGGCGGCCTGTTGCTTTGCAATGTATTTGCTCACTTCCTCCCGCGGGATGCGCCAAAGGCGCGGCCCCACCTTGCTGCCGGTTATCTCGCCGTCTCTCAGCAGCTTACGCACGGTATCCGGTTTCATTTGCAAAATTGCCGCATACTGCGATACTGTCAGCACCACAGGCAGCCGTGCAACGTCCAGTGTGTTTGTAGTCAGCCTCATACCCGTCTCCTTTCTTTTGTTCTTCAAGTCCTGTTTATTGTACTTTTAATTTTCTTGCTCACCTCGTTTCTTTTGCTGTCCAATTTATTGGACTTCATTTGCGATACCCTATAGCCACAGGAAAATATTTCCGATTTCAAATCCCCTTTTGCCGGATAAGCTCATCCAAAGCCAGTCTAAATTTTTCTTCCGCCCCTTTAGGCTCATCCTTCCCGTTCAAAACACGGCCCGTGTATTCCGGTGTAATGCCCATAAAGGAGGCCATGTCTCTAATGGACACTCCATATATGTGCATTTTCCCAACAACGTCTCCAGTCCATTGTGCAGGCATACAAAATTCACCCCCTAATTCTTAGTGATGTTGCAAAACATGAACTTTTGTGATATTCTAAGTTCAAGAAGATGAAGAACAGAATATAATTGCTGTGTCATACTACTCGGCAACTGGTACTTGCCTTGTGTATTGTCCACTTCAATCGTTTAGCCAAAGTTCATGTTCTGCAACCCATGCATAAATCATACTCCATGTACATGAACTTTTCAATAGGTTTTGGACATGTTCTTGAACTTTGGCGCATTGTACAAAAATAAGGAGTGTGTTTTGTGTTTTATGACATTTTCTCATTGTTAGCTGCCCGTAACGGGACTAGCCCTACTGCGCTTGCGCAATCTCTTGGAATCAATAAATCGAATGTAAGTAATTGGAAAAATAATGGGTATATGCCCCGTGGTGCTGCACTCAACAAAATCGCAGAAGCCTTAAATGTGACAAGCGATTATCTTCTCACAATGTCTAACTATACCTTCCCCACTGAATGGGAACCCGACTGCATTGAAGATTGGCAAAATGCCAAAAATGACGATGAAAAGCGTCGGATGCTCTCAGCTTTTGGGATATGCCCTGCTGTTATGAAGGAAGCTGAACGGCTTTTAGGCTTAACAAAAAGGCCCGTCACAAGTAGTGACGGGCTTACAGAGCAAGATAAAAAAGATATTGCGGTTGAGCTGGAACAGCTTATGCAAGAGATGCAGAATAGTGGAGATTTGATGTTTGACGGTGAGCCTGCCACGCCGGAAGCTATGGAGAGCTTGCGGCAGGCTATGGAGCTTGGTTTAACCTATGCAAAAAAAATAAATAAGGGAAAATAAACGGATTCGAAAAGAGGTGCGGGCATGAACATGTTCGAAACCGTCCGCGCCATCATTGGCGAGAACGTGACGAACAATCCAGAGGAAATTCTTTCCTCACAAGGTGTAAAAATCTTTTTTCTTCCCATGGTGGGAATAAGAGGGATATACAAAGCGATTCACTGCATCCCAATGGTTTTTATAGATTCGAATTTGGATGAACACGAGCAGCGGTTTGTAATGGCGCATGAATTGGCCCATCACATGTTCCATCGTGGTTTGAACCGTGTATTTTTGGATAGGTGCACACATATGAAAACCGATTGCTACGAGCGGGAAGCCGAATTGTTTGCCGCCTGCCTGCTATGCCCGGAACCATCCGAATACATATTTGAGGGTGAAACCTATACAGACCTTGCCCATCGCATGGGCGTATCTGAATATGTTGCAAAGTTGTACTATAAAGAATATAGTCGGCTTATATTCAGTTAAACAAAAAAGAAGGGGATAACATGCGCATTTCAAAGGCGTTCGCTCTTTTGGCCGTTTGTATTTTCGTTTTGACTTCCTGTTCAAATTATGACTATGTGTCAAAAGAAGAACAAGCTTACCAGGAAGAAATCTCCTATGAGGCCGGGTTTTCAGATGGAATTGAATTTTGTGCCACTGAATATATGGCACTATGTTATGCAACAGACCAGCTTTTGGAGGATGAAAACTATCATGTTATAGATGAATTGTTGGAAACATTCAGTGCGTCGCATGTATTCGGTGATTATGTAGCGGATGCAGAAACCGGCCTATATCATTACTTTATGTGCGGAGATTTTCACAAAATCGAAGAAATTTACCAAGAAGACCCACAACGTATTGTAATATTAGACGTTTCTGCCCCAAAAGACGATGCAGAGGCGCGCGGATTTGAACCATGCCCAGAGTGTATTTGAAAAAGATTGTCTCTTGTCATCATCCTGTATATCTTTTTCAGAGAGATTCACAGTGTTCTTTATCGACAGAATATAAAGACTGATATTAAAGGGGTTTATCATGAAAAAGAAAAGCGGTTCAACTATTTTTAACTGGTTTTTTTCTGTATTTTGTATACTAGCTTTCTTTGTGTATTTGGGAACGGTTTCTTCTTTTCTTTTCTTGGTGGTTGGTATTATTTCACTTCCCATTCCTATTTTTCGTGGGTTATTTGAAAAAATCCCCGGCGCACCAAAATCTAGGATAGCCATTCTAGCAGCAGCTTTCATTTTAGCGAGTGGCCTTACCCCTAATTCTTCCCATGACTTGCCTACTTCTTCGCCATTGTCTACCCCTTCCATAGCGGTTTCAAGTTCCTCTGATTCTTCGTCGATTTCCGCAACTCCCTCCCCTTCTCCGCCCCAAATTGAAAATTCATATTTCAATGTCACATTTATTGATGTTGGACAGGCTGACAGCGCACTTATAGAATGTGATGGTCATTTTATGCTGATTGATGGGGGAAATGTTGCAGATTCCTCTAAAATATATACAGTTCTTAAAAATCATAATGCCAGCCACTTAGATTATCGCCGGCTTCCGTAAGGTGGCCGACTCCATGATCGAGCAGGGCCTGTATTAAGAGAGGGTGCGTGAATACCGG
>OLQL01000716.1_pt1 | contig 32446 bp, 48 predicted proteins | sample 1672971 | NCBI WGS metagenome assembly OLQL01 (sample SAMEA3136742, study PRJEB25190) | human gut metagenome | biome: human gut; feature: human-associated habitat; material: faeces | place: Austria | collected 2013
AAAAAATGAACCCTCCTTGTTAAACTTTTTTGTCTAACAATTTGGGTTCACTTCAGTTAATATGCTTCTTTTTTATATAGAGAGATGGCTGAAAAACGATTCACTATAATTTAGTATGCAGTGATAAAAAATAATATGTTTAGGTTTTAACGCAGGTAATACTACGGTTTTATGGGTAACTGTTAAAGAACTTAACCCCACGGGGAGAGCATAGCTCCTACATATCATTGCATAGTGAATTATAAAAACACAAAAGAGGTATTTAGATGAGAGGTAGTATAATAGCGTCTTATATAGACGAAGAATATAAAATAAGAAAAGCATACGCAAACAAGAAGAGACAAAAGTGTATTGTTGAGGGAGAAAAGCAATGTGAGAAATGTGCATATTTTGAGATTTGTGTAGATGTAAAGGAGAAATGAAATGAAGTTTAAAATAAATAACAGAACATGGACAATAGAAGAAAAATCACAAAGTGAAATTAAGAGTATTCAAAATCAAAGAAGAGCGAACGAAGAAGAAAACATAAAAAGCATAACTCCAAGATACTACGGAGTTACACATTGTGATATACAAGAAATATATTTAGATAGAGATTTGCCAATAGACAGAAAAAAAGCTACTTTAATACATGAATTGACACACTGCTATATAGATAATTATATAACACATGATGCAAAAGAATATTCAGAAGAAGACGTTGCTGATATAGTATCAAATTCTTATGATATTATTCACGAAATAGTAGATGAGTATTTTAAAGGAAATAAAGATTAAATAGAAAGAGAGGTAATCTTATATGACAGATGCACAAAAAAGATTTTGTGATGAGTATTTAATAGACCTTAATGCAACAAGAGCATATAAGGTTGCTTATTCAAGCTGTAAAAAAGATGAAACAGCTAATGTGAATGGTAGCAAATTACTAAGAAATACTAAGGTACAAGAATACATATCTGAAAAGCAACAAGAAATAGAAAAACGTACAGAAGTAACACAAGATATGGTAATAAAAGAATTAGCCAAAATAGCATTTTTAGATATAAGAAAATTATATACAGAAAATGGACAATTAAAAAACGTTGCAGATATAGATAGCGATACAGCAGGAGCAATATCATCACTAGAAACTTTAGAAGAATATGAAGGGTATGGATATGACAGAGAAAAAATAGGAGATACACAAAAAGTAAAACTATTAGATAAAACAAAGGCTCTTGAATTATTAGGAAAACATTTAGGAATGTTTAAGGAAAAAGTAACAATTGATGGCAATGTTAATACAAATAATCCATTTTCAGGAATGTCAATAGAAGAACTGAGAAAGATATTGAATGAATAATAATTTAAAAGAAGAATTAAAAAAACAAGCACGCTTGGAACTAGCCAGACGTGATTTTTTTGAATATTGTAAATTAACTGCATTTGATTTTTACAAAGAAGAACGTAACTTTTTAAAAGATTTATGCTATCAATTACAAGATTTTTACAAGAGCGATGAAAAAGTATGTGTAATAAATATGCCACCAAGACATGGAAAGTCAAGAACTGCAGGAAAATTTGTAGAATGGATATTAGGAACTAATCCAAACGAAAAGAAAATGACAGGATCATATAATGAAGATTTGTCAAGTTCGTTTGCCAAATCAGTAAGAGATACAATAGCCTCTGCAAAAACGGAAGGAGTAATTGTATATAATGACATATTTCCTAACACCAAGATTAAAGATGGTGAAGCAACACAAAAAAAATGGGCATTGGCTGGAAGTAAAGTATCAAACTATTTAGCAACATCTCCAACGGGAACTGCAACTGGTTTCGGTTGTACAATAATGATAATAGATGACCTCATAAAAAATGCTAAAGAAGCCTATAACGAAAACACATTAAAAAATCATATAGATTGGTTTAATAATACAATGTTATCAAGAACTGAAAATGGGTTTAAGCTAATTATAATAATGACAAGATGGTCAAGCAATGATTTAGCAGGATATATACTAGAAAATTATCCTAATGTAAGGCATATAAACTACAAAGCAGTTCAAGAAGATGGCTCAATGTTGTGTGAAGATGTATTAAGTAAAGAAGATTATGAATTTAAGACTAAAAATATGAACAAAGATATTATATATGCTAATTATCAACAGGAACCAATAGATGTAAAAAATAGATTATATACAACATTTAAAACTTATGAAAAATTACCGTCGGCACATTATATCATGAATTATACAGATACAGCAGATGAAGGAGAAGATTATTTATGTTCAATAGATTATCAGATGTATAACAATGAATATTATATCTTGGATGTTATTTATACACAAGAGTCAATGGAAATAACAGAGCCAGCAGTAGCAAAGATGTTAACAAAGGATAATGTGGGAAATGCGAATATAGAAAGTAATAATGGTGGTAGAGGGTTTGCAAGGAATGTGCAAAAAGAATTAAAACAGTTAAAAAATACTCACACAAAAGTAAATTGGTTTCATCAAAGCGAAAATAAAATTGCAAGAATATTAAGTAATTCGACAGGAGTAATGAATAACATTTATTTTCCAATTAATTGGGAGGATAGATGGCCAGAATTTGCAAAACATATAAAACATTATGTAAGAACTGGAAAAAATGAACATGATGATGCAGAGGATTGTTTAACAGGAGTTTATGAACACCCAAGACCAAACACAATACAATTTGGATATAACAATATAATGTAAAGGAGAAACAAAATGAGTTTTGTAGAAAAAATACAATATAAAGACGAGTTCTTAAATGAAGAAAATATAAATCAAAATATAAGTATATTATGGGGAAAAGCATTACCAATATTTATGCATAGAAAATATTTGCAAGATAGATTTACAAGAAAATATGATCAAAAGGATGTTGTTGTTGCACTTGAATATTATATAAGTATTATTGCAAGTGGATATTTTGGAGGAAAAGAACCTCAGTTTAAAGTAAAAAATATAAATGAAACTCAAAAAGGGATTTTAAATAGAATATTTAAAAGAATATTTGGAGAAAAGAATGATCCAGAGGACTATCAAGCTATTATTGATTATATTGCAAAATATAATGACAATGGTAGCTTTTTTTATGACTGTGTACTTGATTATATTACAACTGGAGCATGTTATGGTTTAGTGTATGAAAACAATAAAAACGAGGAAGTTTACGCTAATATTTCAAGTTTAAACACAGTTGCTATATGGAATTATGATGTACCAGGCACAAAAATAGGTTTATTAAGATGTTGGTATGAGAATACAGCAACTGGAGGAATTGAAACACATTTAGAAATAATAACAAAAGACTATAAAAAACAATTCGTTGATGGAATTGAAAAGAAATCTATTACAGAAAATGCTGAATATAACTTTGAAGAAGTAGACGGTAGCAATAAACCAGTAAGATGGACAGACTTACCCTGTTTTGCAGTAGAGAACCCTTATGGAATGGCTTTTTTCGAAAACGTTGTAACTTTGATAAATAAAAATGAAAAAGTAATAGAAAACAATGCAAATATTTTTGATTATAACGATAATGCTAAATTAAAAATAACAGGATTTTCTCCAACAAATGATCCTTTAATACCACTAGTAAACGATAAAGGAGAAGAACAAAAAGATAAAGATGGTAATATAATAATGACAAAAAATCCTGCAAGAGTACAAGAAGATGAAGCAATTTTAAATGCAAAAGTGTTTTATACACCTGATAAAGATGGCGATATTGATTGGATTATAAAAAATATAAATGATACTGCTTCAGAAAATCATAAGAAAACATGTATAGATATGGCACTTATGATTTCAGGAGTGCCAAATGTAACAGACCAAGGCTTTACAGATGCTGATAATGCAGCTGCATTGGAAAAGAAATTTTTTCCGTTAGAGCAAGTATTACAGCAAGCACATCATTTATTTAGAAAAGAATATTTAAGAATGTGGGAGATGATAACTGAAAGAATAAATCTTAAAAAAGGAAAAGAGTATGACTTTAGAGATATAGATGTTATATTAATACGTAATTTGCCTACAGATACAGAAAGCTTAACAAATGCTTGGTTAAAATTAAGAGGCTTAATAAGTGATAAATCAATTATAACTCATTTACCATTTGGATTAGATGCAGAATCAGAAATTGCTGAAATGGATAAACAAAATGAAGAGAATATTCAAAAGAATTTACAACAAATGCAAATGATGGGACAAACAGGAGTAGAGCAAGATAACAAAGAAGACAAACAGGACGATAAAATAACAGATTTGACAGATACACAAAAAGCACAAAAACTAACAGCAGACAATAAGAAAGAGCAAACAAAAGTTGGTAATAAGCAAATCAATAAAGAATAGAGGTGTTTTATATGTGGAAAGTACATGATAATTATATGAGACAATTAAAACAGTTATACAATAAAACATCCAAACAAACCCAGAACAGATTACAAGAACTCTTTGATACATTTGATTTTACATCAGAGAATATTTACAATATAGCAAACAATAAGACTAAAAAAAGAATAAATACATATATAGAACAATGGAAAGAACAAGGACTATTAAAGAATAATAACTATTTTACTGTATTAGCAAATAATATTTATAAAAGAACAAGAGTAAAAAATAGTGAAATATTAGAATTGCTTATTTATAGTGCATATATAGAAGAACAAAGCAAATTAGAAGAGCAAGAAAAACAAATAATGTATGAAGATGCCAACTACTACTATGAACAAGGTCAACAAGAAGTAAATAAAAAGAAAAAGCCATCAATATTAGCGATGGCTTTATTTCTTGCATTATTAGACCAACCAAATTATAGTGGATTTAATTGGAAACAATATATTGAAGCAACAATACAATATAATGCACAACAAATATATAAACAAGTAATTTTAAATATGCAACAACAAAAAAACCTAGAAATTGATTCCAGTGAGTTTCAAACAATAATACAAAGACAAAACAATCAAAAGCTCAATATAAATAATGATAAGATATCAGGTGCAGCAGATTTGCAAATGATTGGACTAAATAATCTAGCAAAGGTAGAAGGAATAAAAGAAGTAACGGAAGATAATTCAAAAGTTAGATTTATTGCAGTAGAAGATGATAAAACAACTTTAATGTGTGACAGTTTGAATAATCAAGAGTTTTACATTAACAAAGAAAATGTATTTGATAGATATTATGGTGAGACACAGAAAGAATTAACAGTACAAAGAATTAGATGTAATGGATTAGTATTAGGATTAAATCTTCCGCCAATACAACATCACTTTCATTATTGCAGGTCAACTATAATGTATTTACCACCAGTTGAAAAACAAGAAAAAACAGAGTATAATCTTGATATACCTAAAATAAGTAAAGATATTAAACAAGTTTTAAGCAACACAAAATTAAATTCCAGTGTAAAAAGACTGTTTAATAAATATCTAACAGGCAATAATGCAAAAATAGATAATAACTTAAATGTTCCAATGAGATATAGTATTGATGATGATAAGATATATATAAATCCAAACCACTCAGATTTTAAATATTATGATTTGTCTGAAAGTTTAAGCCATGAAATTATACATATGATAGATATAAGAAATAATATATCTGATAAATTAAACATAGACAATGAATTAAGAAGAGCAAGATTACAAATAGATATAGATAAAGATAAATACATTAATATGTTATCTAGTAGCAAGTATGAAGATAATATGAGTATTGGAGATATATTTTCAGCAGTAACAAATGGTAAAATAACTGGAAATTATGGGCATGATAATAATTATTGGTTAAAAGATAATACAAGAGTGGAGAAAGAATTATCAGCAAATATAATGTCAGCATGTTTAACAAACAATAAAGATACATTATCTGTAATAGATAATATACAAGGTTTAAAAGAAATTAAAGAAAAGGTGGTAAAAGCATATCATGATTATACCAGATGATGTAAAGAATTTAATTCATAAATATATAGAACAAAAAGGTAAAAGACCATTGCCGTTTAATTATGATGAGTGGAATAGTTTTACAGAGTATAAAGAATATTTAGAAAAAGAATTAGAAAAATAGCACTTACTAAAAAGTAGGTGCTTTTATTATGGAAAGAAGGTGGAAAATATGGAAAAACCATTAGCACCAATAGGAAAAGAAAATGTAAAAAAAGCCATTATAGCAATAGGACAAGAACTCATAAAGAGAGCAGATGATATAACAAATGATATAAAATTTGTTGCTAATATTGAAATTAGTGCAAAATTAACACCAGATGAGGTAACTAACTTTAATATAAAGAAAAATTATATAGCAATGTATGAAGATAAGGAGGAAAAATAATATGTTGTTATTAGTTTTAATATTAAGCATTAAATTGCAAATGCCAACTTGGTATTGGATTATATTTACTATAATTACAATATTTAGACCAATTATTTGGGTGTTTAAATATAATTTTGCTGATGGATACATGAAAACAAAGAACAAAAATAAATAAGTTATTAACATTTTATAATTATAAATTTTTAGACGTAGACGTACGTCTATTTTTTATGCCTTTTTACTGATTGCAGGCTATAAAGAACAACAGAATACAAATTCGCAATAGCTGGGGCTTAGGCAATGGCTGGGGCAAAAGGAGTAGGAAATGGAAGGACAAGATAACAATCCAAACAATGCTAATACTGGGGCAAATAATGAACCAGCGGGAGCAAATAACCAAGATACAGGAACAAATAATAACCCTGTAACATTTGATGATTTCTTGAAAGATAGAAAAAATCAAGCAGAATTTGACAGAAGAGTTCAACAGGCTATTCAAACAGCACAAGATAATTGGAAAACAATAAATGACGCTGAAAAATCAGAAGCTGAAAGACTAGCGAAGATGAACAAAGAGCAAAAGCTTGAATATCAAGCACAAAAAGAAAAAGAGGGTAAAGAAAAAGCACTTGCAGAATTAAATGCTTATAAATTAAAAGAACAAGCAACAAAAATAGCAAGTGATAAAGGATTGGATATATCTTTATTGACTTTCTTTAATTTTGAAACAGTAAAAGCAGAAGAAATCAATTCAAAAATAGAAGAGGTTTCAAATGCATTTAATAAAGCTGTAGAAAAAGCTGTAAATGAAAGACTAAAAGAAGATACTCCAACTCAAAAGTCAGGTATTGATACACAAAATAAATCAATAGCTAGAGCAAGTTATTAAAAAATAGGAGGAATTGAAAATGGGAGAAATTACACAAGAAGCATTAAATATAATGCTACAAGATGGCAAAACAAAAGATAATTTAAAACAAGTATTAAGTGGAGTTCTAGAAAATGTTGCATCAAGAGCAATATCAGAACAAATCAAAGCAAAAAATGGTTCAGGAAATCCAGAAGGTGGAGTAATTGAATATAAGAGATTTGCAAATGCAGAATTAAAAGACAAAGGTACTGCAAGAGCCGCTGGAAAAGGCGATAAAGTAAAAGCTAAACCAGTAAAAGTTGTTATTGATACAGATAAAGAAATTGTAGAGGAATTACAAGGAAAAGATGTAAAACTTTATGGTATTGATGGTATGGCTGAAAAGAGAAAAGTAAATCATCAATCAGCTATTATAAGATATTTAGATAGAGAGTTCTTTGCAAAGGTATTAGAAGGAACAGAAGTATCTGCTCAAAACAACATTCAAGACACTATTGACACTTTACTACAAAAAGCAAGAACTTTGAAGAATGATTTCATCGATGGAATAGAATCAGATTTGTTGGTTATTGTAGTAGATAGCGAATATAGAAAGGGAATGAAGAAAATTCTTGATGATTTACCAAATGGAACAGATCCAAAAGAACAAGCAATTGGTATGTATGATTCTGTTAGAGTTTATGAATCAACAAGATTACCAGATGGAGTAAAAGCTGTTGTAATGATGGACGGAGCTATTGCTCAACCATTCTATGTATCAGAATATGGAGCAGAGAAAGTACCATTTGATGATGCTGTAGCATTAGAAGATTTCTTACATAAAGGAACAAAAGCTTTAATGGAAGATACAATATTTTATGTGACAGATGCTAAACTTGCAGAATTAACTGTAACATCAGTAGCAGGAACTTCAACAGGAAAAACAAAGGTAACTGTTACACCTACATTAGCTTCTGGAAACAGCTATAAATATAAAGCAGCAGCAAATCCAACAATGCCAGAATATGACGCTGTTTGTACAACAGGATATACAGCATGGAATGGCACTGACGAAATAACAGCGACAACTGGACAAAAAATAGTAGTTGTCGAAGTTGATTCAGCAAATAAGGCTAAAAAAGCAGGAATAGCAATAATTGCTTCAATGGCCTAAAAATAGGAGGCAATAGAAATGGCAGAAACCAGTAACATAGATAAAATAATAAAAGATTTAGGACCAAATTATTCAAAAGAAGATAATGAGGTTTTAAATGAAATATTAGAGGAAGTAAGTTCTATTGCCTCTGATATTTCTAATAGACAAAAAAATGATGAGAAGTTATTTCCATATATTAAGAAAGCGGTAAAAGCAATATATCTTTCAAGAGGAGCAGAAGGCTTAACAAGTCGAAGCGAGGGTTCTATTTCAACATCATTCGAAGATATTATAGATAAGTTAAGAAATAACATTATAAAATCGGGATTAAGGAGGGTTAAGTAATGTTATTACGAGATTTAACAAAAGTATATATATCAGAATATGAAGAAATAGAAGATCACGGAGAACCAGATAAGAAATGGAAATATAAAAGCATAGCTTGGCTAAATATGCAACAAGATGTAAATGAACTAGATAAAAAATCCACAGGAGAAGTAGATTATAGTATTTATAAAGGTAGAAGTACGAGAGATTATGAAATACAAAAAGGTGACGGAGTATCATTTGAAGATGTCTCAAAATTAGAGGAGTTTATTCCTGAGTATAGAGTATTGGATAAAAATAAAATAGGAAATACCTATGTATATAGAATGGAGAAAATGCAAAAATGATAAGTTGCGAAATTAAAGTTAAACATAATTTCAAAAACATAAATGCTGTAATTCAAAAATTACCACAGACGATAAGTAATAGTGTAGAAGAAATCCTAAAAAACATTAGAGGATACGCTATAAAATTAGAAAAACGGTCATAACGAAGAAGGAATATTAGTCGAAATGATTGATATGTCAACCAAAGAAGTGAAAGGAAGGGTTTTTGCTGACCCTTCTAAATTTATGGCAAATGGAGTATCCTATTTGTTTTTTGAATACTTTGGCACAGGCTCTAATGCTGAAATGGAACACATAGGAAAGTCACAACACTTTATTGAAAGTGGATTTACTGAGTGGTTCATTCCAGTAAACAAAGTGGATAGAGCATTACCGTATCCAGTTATAAATATAAAAGGAATGGACTTTTACATAGCTCATGGAACTAAAGCAAATCATTTTATAGGAGATGCAAGTTTCAAAAGTAGAGATGAAAATGTAGAAATAGTTAAGAAGAAGTTAGACGATATGATAAAGGAGTGTTGCAAATGAAAGATTTAAGTATAAAGGACTTTAGCGATTTAGTATATGAAAAGCTAGAACCATTAAAGTATAAACAAATATTAACAAATCCAACAACTACAAGCAAATTTCCTTGTTTAGAATTGCATACACCTTTGAAATCGGTAAATCTAACAGAAAACGCATTTCCCATTCGTTCTACATTTCAAATATCAATCACTTGTTGGAATGAAAAACAAAGACAAGCAATGCCAATGACAGATGAAGTTGATATAAAACTTCAAGAATACAATTTTATAAGGACCAATACCAGTCCTGCAGTATATGATCAGATATTGCAAAAATACGGTATAACAATAACATTTGAAGTTCGTTATAATTCTATAACGAACTCTTTTAATTTAAGATAGGAGGAATTAAAAATGGGAGATGAAGCAACACCAAAAACAACAACACCACAAGTTGCTATGAAAGCAAAGGTGTCTTATGCAACAACACTAACAGGACAAAGAACAGATATAGGTTATGTACAAAAAGTGGGACAATTAAAAACTTTAAAAGAGGGACAAACATATAGTGCATTAGATTTAGAAGAAGAAAGAATGGCTAAAGGAAAAAGAAAAGCAGAAACTGTTGATATAGAAATGATGTTTATACAAGAAACACATAAAGCTATACAAGCAATAGCTGATGCAGATACAACAATATTCTTATTCTTAGAATATCCAGAGACAACAGCATCAGTTGCCAATAAACCATTAGTTCAATCAGTAAAATGCACCGTAGATATAGCGGGACAAGAGATGAACGATGGAGATTTCATAAAAGATACTATGAGAGTATATAAAGAATCAAAAGTAGTAGAAACAGATGGCTATCCTGTAGAGGGAGATTTAACAAAATTTTAATAAGAGAAGACTGAAAAGTCTTCTCTCTTTTGCAAAGGAGAGAAAATAAATGATTATAGAAACAAAAAATAAAACAATTAATTTAGTACTAAAAACAAGAAAAATAGTAGAAATAGCTAATCTACTAAAAAATAAGAATTTTGAAGAAGTATTTAAAAAAGCCTATTCTATATTAGATATGGAAGCATTATCAAAAATAATATTTAAACTAGCAGAAAACGATGAGGGAAAAAATGTATTTGTATCATCTGATGAAGTATATGACTTTATAGATGAATGTAGAATAGAAGGAATAAGTGTAAGCGATTTATACGGAAAGATAGCAGAGGCATTGAATGAAGAGGGTTTTTTCAAGAAAAGGATGACAAAGAAAGAATTAAAAGAAATGATGTCAAATCCTTTATCAGAAACAGATATGAACGAATTAGTTCAGAAATCAGCAGAGAAAGTTATAAACAAAATAACAGAAGAACAAATTCTTTCGATGGTATAGATGAAATAATAAAAGCAATAAAAGAATCAAAAAACATTGTAGACTTAATATACTCTATGGAGCCATTGGCGTATTATTTCGATATGAAACCATATGAGTTCTGGAATAGTAGATATTCAGAAATAAATATATACTGTCAAACACACTTAACTAAACAAATAGATGAATTAAGAAAAGAAATCAATTTACAAGAAGCGGTTACAAATAAACTTATTGCAGGTGATTGTATGAATCAAAATGCAAAAATAGTACTTATTAGAGATAGTTATAAGGAGCTTTTTAAAGAAAAAGATGAAGTTCAAACTTTAGAAGAACAAAGAAAATTGTTTAAAGGATAATTTCGACAAAATATGTCGAAAAATGTCGATAAAAAGTATAATTTAACTTATTGATTTATGACACTGTTTGTAGTATACTCTTTTTATATTAAATAAAAGGAGGAAATATTATGGGAATAGCTTCACTAATACTAGGAATTATAGCTTTTTTAGTTTCATTCAGTATTTTTAAAGATGTATCATTAATTTTAGCAGTGTTAGCAATTGTACTTGGAATCATAGCTTTAGCTAAGAAAAAGAATAAGAAAATGAGCATTGCAGGAACTGTTTTAGCAATAATAAGCTTTGTGGTTTTATTTTCAGGAGGAAATAACAATGTTACTACAACCACATCATCTGGAAATGATGTAAAAAAATGCAATATAGGAGATACGATAACAGTAAAAAGCGGAACAGAAGAATACACCTTACAAATAACAGAAATAAAAGAAACTAAAGATAGAAATGAGTTTGCTGATGAAAAACCTAAACAAGTATTTTTAATCAATTATACCTATGTTTGCGATAAAACAGAAGATGGACTATATGTAAGTGATATGAATTTCAAGGTAATAGATGAACAGGGCGAAATTGGATACACATATCCTATAGATACAAAAAATCCACAAAGCATAACTGCAGGAACTACTTGTAAAGCACAAATGGCTTTTGGAGTAAATAACACAAGTAAAAAAATAAAATTACAATTCTTTGACAATATGTTTAATGGAAATCCAACAGCTGTGTATGAAATAGAATTATAAAAAAATATTAGATACAAAAAGCTCCTATTTATGTAGGTGCTTTTTTATTGTGTTTAAAGAGAAAGAAGGTGAAAAGATGACTGCAGAAGAGATAGATATTGTAGTAAACGCAAGCGTTGAAAAAGCAGTAAAAGAGTTTCAAAAGTTATTGCCTTCAATAAAAAAACAATTATCAGGAATAAAAAAAGAATTTGATAATACTAAACTTAAAGAAATAACAGCTAAAGTAAATGTAGGGCAAATAAAAGAACAAATGAAAAAGGCAAAAAAAGAAATAAAAGATGCTTTTGACCCAAATGATATAAGTGGTATGACGATAGATGGCAAGGCTTTTAAGATTAAAAATATATCAGGTTATTCAAAAGAAATTCAAAAATTGAAAGGTAAAATATTAAGCACTTCAAAAGCAAATGTAGAAACAATGATACCTAAAAAGCAGAGCAATACAATTCAACAGCAAATAAATACAGAAAAACTTAGTGTTGGAACAAATATGTTAAGAAAATATTATGCAATACTAGATATGGTAAAACTTAGAATGAGTCAACTCAAACAAGAAATAAATCAGACAGCAACTACTCAAAATAAATTGGGTAGTTTTTTTAGTGCATTTAAACAGAAGACGGAACAAGTAAAAAATAATATGTCAAATATGAAGAATAGTTTTAAAAGCTTACCAAAGGTTACTCAAAATATTTATAACAACATAAAAGGAATGGGAGCAGGATTAAAGAGTGGCCTAGGAAATGTTTTGAAATATGCTACAGCTCTCTTTAGTTTGAGAAGTATATATTCTGCACTAAGCAGTAGTGCACAAAGTTGGCTGTCTAGTCAAAATTCACAGGCTAAACAGTTAAGTGCAAATATAGAGTATATGAAATATGCTATGGGCAGTGTATTTGCACCAGTAATACAATATGTAACTAATCTGGTTTATAGCTTGATGAAGGCAGTGCAAAGTCTAGTATATGCTTTTAGCGGGGTAAATATATTTGCAAAAGCCACAGCATCATCAATGAAGAATGCATCAGGTAGTGCAAAACAAACAAGTAAATCACTAAGTAGTGTACATAGTGAAATAAACAATGTTTCAGATAACAAAAAAAGTAATACTAGTGGAACACCTAATATAGATTTATCAGAAGTAGACAAAACACCAAACAAAATAATAGATGTGATTAGAAATGGTAATTGGAATGAAATTGGAAAGATGTTAGGCGAAAAATTAAACAATGCTATGTCTAAAATTCCTTGGGATAAAATTCAAAATACGTCTAGAAATATAGCCTCTGGAATAGCCAAAACTTTAAATGGGTTTATTGGAACATCAAATTGGAATCAAGTTGGGAATACATTTGCACAAGGAATAAATACAGCTATATATTTTGCTTATACTTTTGTAACAACATTTGACTGGAAACAATTTGGGCAAAGCATAGTAGATGGAATAAATGGATTTTTAGATAATTTTGATTGGCAAACCTGTGGCAAAACAATAGGAGATTTCACAAAAGGTTTGTTAGATGTAATAGTTGTTTTTATTGAACAATACGATTTTCAAAAATTTCCAAACAAAATTGCGGAGTGTTTAGGCAACATTGATTGGTCTGGAGTTGCCAAAAGGATTTTTGAAATATTAGGAGCAGCAATAATAAAAGTATCTGTTATAGGAGCAATAATAAATGTAGGTACAGTTATTTCAAATATATGTAACTCAGCTGTGGAATATTTTAGAGGCAAGATAGAAGAATGTGGTGGAAATGTAATACTAGGAATATTAAAGGGAATAGGAGATGCTATTGCTGGAATAGGACAATGGATATATGACAACGTATTCAAGCCATTTATAGATGGATTCAAAAATGCATTTGGAATACATTCACCATCAACTGTGATGGAAGAACAAGGACGCTTTATTATAGAAGGTTTAAAAAATGGATTATTAGGAATATGGGACAAAGTAAAACAGCCATTTATTGATTTAAAAAATAATATAACTAAGATGTTCACGGAAATAAAAAATAGTGTGTCAAATTGGGGAAACAATGTAAAAACAAAAGTTAGTGAATGCTGGATAAATGCTTCAAATACAGTAAGAGAAAAAGTAACTACTTTAAGAAATAATATTTCAACAGGACTTAATAATGCTAAAACAACGGTAGTAAATTGGGGAAGTAATGTAAAAAATACATTTACCAACTTAGGAAGAAATGCATCTACATGGGGAAAAGATTTGGCTACAAATATGGCAACAGGAATAAAAAACAATATTCATAAAGTAACAAATGCAGTTACATCAGTTGCAAATAAAATAAAAAGTTTCTTACACTTCACAGAACCAGACGAAGGACCTTTGAGTAATTTCCATACATATATGCCAGACATGATTGATTTAATGGTTAGTGGAATAAAGTCAAATACTAATAAGATAAAGAATGAAATGGAGAATTTAGCAGGAACAATGTCTTATACAATAAATACGGAAGCGGTAACAGGTATTCCTTTAACAAATCCAACAATAAAACCTGTAAATGTTGAGGCTAATAATATGTTGGATGCTTTAAGTGATATAGCATATAAAGAAAATGAAAACAATAAACCAATTTATTTAACAGTAAATGTAGGAAATGCAAAACTAGGACAAATATTATTGGACAATTTAAGAGACATGAAAAGACAATCAGGGAAAGATATAGAAGCATTAGTAGGAGGATAAAATTATGTTATGGAGAGAACATGGAAAAACAGAAAATTTACCAACACCGTCAACGTATAGTGCAGACATAGAAGATACAGACAAAGACAGTTATTCTTCTATTGTTGATGGTTCTTTAATAGATAATCCCATAGCTGTAGGAATGTTAAAGCTTTCTATGTCATGGGATTTTAACACAGAAGAAGAAGCAGAACAACTTATACAAAAGACATATAAAAACCCATTTATATTGGATGTTAAAGTTCCAGTAGTAAATGGAGGTTTTTTAGAAAATGCAAAGTTTAGAGTATCAAAAAGAAAAGTCGAAATGATAAGTACAGAAAAAGAAAAGAGTACTTCCAAAACAAAATGGAAGTGCTCTTTTAATTTAATGCAAAAAGAATTAACAGAAGCACAAAAAACAGCGGTAGAGGGGGCAAATAGTTAATGTATAGTACAAGTAATAACTATAAGTCTAAAGTATACAATGTAACTCATTTATTAAAAGTATACATAAATGACACGGAGATAGATTCTAAATATATATTAGACTGTAAACCCTCGAAAAAAGCTTTCTCAAGTGATGAGTTTGCATTGGGCTGTATAGAAGCACAAAGCATAGAATTAAAATTATATAAATCAGTAATACCTGCAACTATAAACAAAGTAGAAATCAAGAGTGGAATAACAGGCGAAATAATACCTGTTGGAATATTTAACGTAGATGAAATAAGTAAAGATGATGATTATACGGTAACATTAAAACTACGTGATAATATGATTAAATTTGAATTTAATTATAATGGAAAAACGCTAATAGATAACAACAATGGAAAAGCAAAAATAGTACAAGTACTACAAGACTTGTGTACGAAAGCAGGAGTAGAACTTCGGTTCTACTTCTTTTTTAAACATGAATAAGGAAATGGCAGTGTACGACAATACAGTATCAGCAAGAACTTATTTAAGCTATATAGCAGAACAAGCTGGTGGAATAGCAGTAATAGGTAGAGATGGAAAACTATATATAAAAACAATCGGAGAAAGTTCAGTTACACTTTCATTAAAGTTATTTAAGACTTTTAAATGGGGAGAAAAATTCAAAATAACACGTGTAAGGTATGATGATGGAATACAACTATTTGAAAAAGGAGATACAACAGGCAATACAGTTTATATTAGCCAAGACAATATGTACATAGTTGATCAAGAGCAAATCGATAATATTTACAATGCCTTAAAAGACTTAGAATTTTATAGTTTTGAAGGCGAAAGCATAATAGACCCAGCACTAGATACAGGAGATATCATTATTATAGATGGTAAAAATGTAATATACCAAGGTTCAATGCAATTTTCGGGACGTTGGATTGCAAGTATTGAAAGCAAAATACAATGTAAATCAAAAGAAGAAACAACCACTAGAACACCATCACAGAAAATCATAAACAGAAGAGTTCAGTCAAGCATAAATCAAATAGATGGAAAAATAACTCAACTAGCAGAGCAAACTACAGAACACGAAACAAAGTTAACCCAACAAGAGCAAGATATCAACGGAATTAAAACAAAAGTAGAAAACACAGCGGAATATAAGAGAGAGTCTGACGGAGTAAGTGAAGTTCATATTGTAGATGCAGGACAAGCTGATATATTAAGACTAGAAGTGCAAGGAAATAAGACTTATGAAGCAAATATGTTCCCAAGAGCAAATTTGTTTCCAAGAGCAGGACTACAGCCAAATCAAAGGGGAGGGTAGTATATGAAATATAAAATAGTAGTAGATAAACAAAGTAGAACTAATCCGTCTGCAGATAAAAAAGAGTACATAATAGACATTGAAGAGCTACGATTTAAAGGCAATATTTATGATAGTTTAGTTATAACGAAAGATGAAGATTATGTTCTACGTAGATTAAAACTAACAGAGTTTTATGTTTTAGAGGAATTAGAAGAACCTATAAAAGAACCTTTAGAAAACATAAATATTGAGTTATTTGAAGGCGACAATTACATATATTTGATTGACATGGTAGGGAATAAATTTTATGCAGAATATCTAGTAAAAAATGATTTCACAGACATGTATACTACTAAATCAGAGTTTAGAACAGAAATAGAACAAACATCGAAGAAAATTGAAATAATGGCAAGTGCAAAATTAGATAAAAATGAATTTGCAACATATTTAGAAGTAAATTCTGAAGCGGTTAAAATTGCTTGGAATAAGATTGCTGAATTTATTCAAATGATGATTATAAATCAAAATGCAAGTCTAGCAATATTAGATGACAATAAAAAAGTGCTGATGTCCTTAGACAAAACAGGACAACACTTTTATGATAGTGAAACGATATTTGCAAATATGGGTGTTCAAAAAGTTGGAGAAAATAGATTTATAGCTTTTGCTGTTCCACGGAGAGTATAGTCAAAATATAGAAGATGGAATGGCGTGGGGGATGATAACACAAAGTGATCAAAAGTTTTGGCCAATACTTTTCGTTAAAGATTTTAAAATGGCTAGCAAAAATGCAGGAGATTTTAGTGGTCAATTAGTATTAACTGCATGTGATTTAGTTCTTGCTGGAGACACAAATGGTATAATTTCTGGAAATGTTAAAATTGTTGGTGGATTAGCTGGAGAAATAAATTTTATAGATACAGAAACTAGAAATATTCTATTACAGATCGTTCCAGAAAATTCATATGATAGTAATACACCAAAAATCAACATATTGAATGCTGTTGAATTTTTTAAAAATTCTGGTCGGAAGTTATTCTTTTAAGGTAGGTAAAGAAAACTATGTTTTACAGACTGATAATGGAGATTTGCATGTAGCTGGCGGAACTATATTTTTAGGAACTGCTAATAAAAAAGCAACTATATCAATGTACCCTTCTAGTATGGTACAAATTCATGGTGCCGACCTAGATGTTGACGGAAATGTATATGCTAATAATATTTCATCAGATAAAAAAATAAAGAAGAATATAAAAAATAGTAGTGCATGTGCTTTAGATATAATCAAAAAAATTAAACATAAAGAATTTGACAAAATAGATGATGGTAAACATTATAAAATAGGATATATAGCTCAGGATATGGAGAAAATAGATCCTAATTTTGTTATTAAGAGACCAGCAGACAAAAAAAGAAAAATAAAAGAAAGATATTATATTAATGAGTTGCCTATAATAGCAACATTATCTAAAGCAATTCAAGAGCAACAAGAACAAATTAATAAATTGCAAAGCAAAATTGAGAAACTGGAGGCTAGAAGAAGATGAAGAAAAAAACGTTTCAAAATGGAACATTAAAAAGTAAAGCCTACTTTATGAATGGAGACGTCAAGCAAGAAGTAGAAGAAGCAGTTTACGAAGGAACTACACCATTATCGGCAGAGAACTTAATTGATATGCAAGATAACATTGAAGAAGAAATAAATTCACATATAGAGCACAAATACTTTTTACAGCTAACTGCAGATGTAGTCAAAGGTGGAACTATAACATTGCCTTGCCATTATAAAGTAGGAACACATTGTTTAGATGTGTATTATATGGGAGAACTACTAACAATTAGTTCAGATGATGCAGGAACAGATGGCCATTATCGAGAAGTGGGCGAAGCTAATTCGGTAAGCAACCAAATTAAAACAACTAGTGACTGGGGCTGTGAAAGTGGCGAATATTTTGAATTTGTAGTAAGGGGGGAGTATAGTGCTTAGTGCATGGAATAAAATAAAAGAATTGATAAATAAAAAACAAAATATATTAAATATTACAACTGGAACTGAATATGAAACAGGCAGAATTATAGACGGCAAAAAAGAGTACGCAAAAAGAATTAATTGCGGAAATTTGCCAAACGCAGAAGCAAAATATGTGCAGACAGGACTGCAAAACATAACTTTGACTAGAGCAATTGACGGAGTCATGTTAAGTTCTAACTCTCAAAGAGGCTTACCTGCGCCGAACATAACGTCAGGAAATACAATAATGGTTTATCTTAACGGCACAGGAACAGCGTTAACGTTCAATACGCAATTTAATTGGTCAAGTTATACTGCTTATGTAGAATTATTTTACACGAAAAATTAAAGGAGGAGAGCATGGAAGAAGCAAATAATCTCATAAATATTCTTCTATCAAACGGAGGAACAGTTACTATGGCTGTTCTTTTTATTGTATTTTTGTACCTTGATAGGAAAGACCGAAAAGATAAAGAAACTCAAGATGAAGCTAAAAGGAAGGAAGAACAAGAAGAGAAAAAAGCAGAAAGAGAAGCTGCTAGTAAGCTGTTGGGCGAACTGTCGGCTAGCAACAGAAATATTGCTGAAAGTTTGAACTTGTTAAAAACGAGCATGGACAACACAAATACAGAGTTTAAGCAACACGACGAGAGAGCAATAGCAGGGTTTCAGACAATACACGAAGACTTGATAATTTTGAAGGAAAGGAGAGATTAGTTATGTTAGAAAAGTTAGCAAAACTAATTAATGTAAAAAGTATAGTTACATTAGCATTAACAATAGTAGTAGCAATACTTGCTTTAAAAGGAAATTTCGATATAAAAGAAATTTACTTAATGATAATTGCGTTTTACTTTGGCACTCAACTTAAAGAAAATAAGGAGGAAAAATAAATGAGAAATGCTGAAAACATTGTAGCTGTACACACACACACACACACTTAATATTCTAAAGAAAAGAGGTGTCGAGTATGATACCTCAATATACTGAAAGAAAAGAAGAAATGAAAAATATAAATATTTTAAAACAAACAGACATCAAATATTTTACACCTAATAATTGTAACAATTATGCGGGGTATGGTGGGTGTTATTATTATAAAGTTGGAAGTAGGGTTCATTTACATATCGGGGTTTCTGTTAATACTACGTCAAATATATCAATAGGTACTTTATTAGAACAATATAGACCAATTACACCCGTTAGTGGCATAGGCTTAGGAGCAAGCTTAGAAGATTATTCTGCTGTTCAGATAAATGAAGCTGGGCTTATAACTATAAACTCAAAAACTGGATATGCTTTAATCGATTTAAAATATGACACATTAAATTAAAGAAAGGAATGTTTAGTATGGAAGATGATGAAATAGAAGTAATGAAGTCTGTGGAAGAACCTACAGAGGAAATTTTTGAAGAAATAAAAGATGAAATCGAGGTGTCAGAAAATGAGTAGAGTATTTAAAAACAAAGGCAATGTGATCACACAAGCGTTTAAAAAATGGGTACATAATGGTATTGATTTAGTTGGCACAGGTTATACATTAGATTATATTACAGCACATTCAGAAGGAACTGTAGTTGCTGTCAGAAATAATTATAAAACAAATGACAAAACTGGTTGCTCTTATGGGAATTATGTAAAAATTAAGCACAATGGATATTATACGTTGTATGCACACATGAAATATAATAGTATAATAGTTAAAGTAGGACAAAAAGTATCGAAAGGACAAATTATTGGTTACATGGGAAATACTGGACATAGTTTTGGAGCACATTTGCATTTTGAAGTAAGAGATAAAAATGACAATTTTATAAACCCAACAAAATATATAAATGCAAATTTACCTTCAAATAATAGTAAAAAATATAGTAAAGGTAGATATAAAGTTGACTGTGATGTTTTAACAGTAAGAACTGGACCAGGAACAAATTATGATTGGAAAAAATTTAATCAACTAACAGCAAACGCACAAGCACAAATAAAACAATTATCAGGCTACAAACCAAACGGATTAGTAAGAAATTGTATCTGTGATGTATCAGAAGTAAAAGGTGAATGGGGAAAGATTCCTTCTGGCTGGATTTGCTTAAAATATTGTAAAAAAGCATAAGAGCTAGGCTATATGCCTAGCTTATTTTTTTGCCTAAACATTGACAGTAATTTTATTATATTATATAATATTGAATGTCACATAATAGTAAGTATGTGACATTCAATAAATATATTTCTTTGAAGTGTATATAATAGTAAAAAGGGGGAGTAAACATGTATAAAGCAAAAGATATAGCAGAATGGTTTTTAAACAGAAACAGAGTGCAAATGAATTTTGAAGATTCAGAATATATTACAAACTTGAAATTACAAAAATTATTATATTATGCTCAAGGATATGTTTTAGCTAAGAAAGACACTCCTTTATTTGATGATGAGTTTTTAGCATGGGAGCATGGACCTGTAATTAGAAAAATATATGATAGATACAAATCAAATGGTTCAAGTGGAATAAAATATGATGAAGATTTCAAAGTAAATATAGATGGAGAAACAATAAGAATATTAGAAGAAGTATATAATGAGTTTGGACAATATTCAGCATGGAAATTAAGAAATATGACTCATGAGACTAGTCCGTGGCAAACTACTCCAAGAAATTCAGTTATTCCAAAACAAAAAATCAAAGACTATTTTAAAACTCAAATTGCTTAATGAATAATTGTTGTACAGCCAACGGTAATCATATAATATTATCTTTTAAATATTCAATAAAAAATAAAAAATATACTACGGAGAAAGTTACTAAATCAAAAGAAAAATGTAATAAATCAATTCAGAATTTATTTGAGAGATTAGAAGAAATATCAAATCTAACATGGTTAGATTTACAAAACAAACCAAAAGAAACAGGATATGAAATGATACCTATAAGCAATTTTAATATTAGTTTTGATAATATTAAAAGACCATTGAGTTTGTCAGAGGATAGTAAAATTATAGTTTTTAGATTTAATAATCAAAAATCAAGAATATTAGGTGTTCGTTCACAAGAATGTAATTCTATATTATATATAATAGGATATGATTGGGATTTTAGTGCATACAATCACGGAAATTAATAATAAGAAGAAAAAGACTAGCAATAGTCTTTTTTTGAGCTATATAACTTGTTGTCTCAAAAATAAAAATGCCTTAAAATCGATTTATTTGCGTCGATTTTTCCTTGATTTTACGCAATTTTCTGGTCGACACGGTTCGACACAAATATTTTGCTAAATGTGGTATAATAAATTAAGGAGAGTGATTAAGATGAAAAAGATGTATCAAAAATCACTACGAAAGATGAGAGAATTACCAAAGATATTAAGCAAAAAAGAATGGGACAAGTATGCTATACAAAATAATGTGTTAACTGCTGAAAGTTTACGATATATAAGCAATAAAAGTTTTAACGAACTCTGTAAAGAAGTGAGAGCTAATATTTAGTTAGCTCTCTTTCATTTTGACGTTTATTAATAGATCTATAATTTGACTAACTTCAAGTACTTCTTTTGAATCTAGTCCAAAAATTTCAATTTTATTATGCATCTCTTCTCGTAATTTTTCTAGATCCAATTCACTGTAAAACAAATCATCTATTTGAACATCAAGAGCAGTGGCAATTATGTGCATCGTTTTTAAACTTGGATTAAACACCTTATTATTCTCTAATTCAGATAAATAAGAATAAGAAAGACCAGTTAATTTCATTAATCTATACAAAGTTATATTTTTAGATTCTCTAACATTTTTTATAATAAAAACAAACATAAATTACCTCTAAAGTTATTATGCTCAAATTTTATTATAATTATTTGCAAAATTCTATTCTTCGCTGGGAGCGAACTATCATGACAGTCAAACCTTACAAACAGGCGGACTTTTTTTCGACAAATACTCTAAAACGCTTGAAAACACAAGATTTTGTCGAACGATTTTTGTTGACAATACTAAAATATATTATATAATTTAATCAAATAAAAAAAGAAACGCGTTTCTCTGTAAAAGGAGAAAAATATGGAAATAATAGAAATAGTAAAAGACAGAGTAAAATTAAACGAAAAATTATTTGGTGAGAAAGAGACAGAATTGATTTTAGATAATATTGAAGTATTTTCTAAATTGTATTTATTAGGATTGCTCGATAAGAATTAAATGTAAGTTTTTTACATTTGATTTTCCCACTTTTTTCCCACTCGAGTTTTGAAACTTTGTATAACATTGTATAAGTTATAATTAGAAAAACGTTGATATTTAAATAATTGCAGAGATTTTGTAAAACAATGAAAAAACATTAAAATGAATCATGGGTTCGATTCCCGTAGGGGTCACCAAAAGAAAAAGATGGAAAGCTTAAAAACTTTCCATCTTTTTTGCGTTACTGAGGAGCCTTTACCTGACGAAACTTCGTAACGACTTTTTTTTCGGTAGTGCGTTTGTTTACCTTTTTGGTAGAACCTTGAGGAACTCCCAAAAAAGTTGCCGGTTGAGAAGCGTCCATTTTGATTTTAGCAATAATTTTATTATTGCCAGCCTGCGGAGATAACTTGAGAATGTCACTCATACACAATACGCTCCTTTTTTTTCACACTTGTGAATGGAATGAGTAGATCATGATTTTTGTAAAAAGTAAATAAAAGCAATTGACAAAACAAAAATTTGGTATATAATACAAATATACAAACATTAATTCGTATATTAAGGAGGACTAAATGGTTACTACTTTACATATAAAAAACGTTGGAATTATAGATGATTTGAGTATTGATTTAAATAATGGGTTTAACGTACTAACTGGTGAAACAGGAGCTGGAAAAACGTTAATAATTGGTTCACTTGCAATTTTAGCAGGTGGAAGATTTTCAAAAGAAATGATTAGAAATGGAGAAGAATTTTCTTATGTAGAAGCAAATTTTTATTGTCCAAACAATGAAGTGGCTGTTGATGGCAATATTATTGTATCAAGAGAAATACATTTAAATGGTAGAAATTCTTGCAAAATAAATGGTAGATTAATTACAGTAAATGAATTAAAAGAGTTTATGAGTAAAATTATAGATATACATGGGCAACATGATAGTCAACTAATATTAAATCCAATGCAACACATAATATATCTAGATAAATTTATTGGGAAAGAATTGAATGAAAGTGTATGTGAGTACATAAAAAAGCTTGAAGAGTATAATAAATTAAAGCAAGAACTAAAGAATACTTATGGAGAAGATCAAGAAAAAGAAAGAAGATTAGATTTATTACGTTACCAATATAATGAAATAGAACAAGCAAAATTAAAACAAAATGAAGAAGAAGAATTACAAAATAAGCATAAAATGATGCAAAACGCAGAAAAGCTAAAAGATAATTTATTTGAAATAGATACAAATTTAAATGAAAATGCAATAATTGCCATAAGTAATTCAATACGTAGTTTAGAAAAAATACAAGATTGTGGGAAAGAGTATAGTGAAAAATTAAGTATATTAAAAAATAGTTATTATGATATACAAGAACTTGCAAGAGATTTAAGCTATATGAGAGAAGAAGTAGACTTTGACGAAAACGAAAGAAATCAAATAGAAAATAGACTTGATTTGATTTTTTCATTGAAAAGAAAATATGGTAATACAATTACAGAAATATTAGAGTTTAGAAATAAAATTGAAAATGAAATAAATAAAATAGAAAATTTAGATGAATATCATAACAAAATAAAAATTCAAATAAAGAATTTAGAACAAGAATTATTTAAAATTGCAAATCAAATGAGTAATGTCAGAACTAAATATGCAGAAACATTATCAAAAAAAATCAATCAAGAACTAAAAGATTTAGAAATGCCAAATGCTAAATTTGAAATAAAAATAAATAAAACAGAAAGATTTTGCGAAAATGGAATCGATGAAGTTGAATTTATGATTTGCACAAATGTTGGAGAAGGGCTAAAACCTCTTACCAAAATCGCTTCAGGAGGAGAAATGGCAAGAATAATGCTTGCAATAAAAAATGTACTTGCAGATGTTGATGAAGTTAGTACATTAGTATTTGATGAAATAGATACAGGAATTAGTGGAAAAGCATCAAAAGCAGTGGCTGAAAAAATGAAATCAATTGCAGAATTACATCAAGTAATTTGTATTACACATTTGCCGTCAATTGCAGCTAGAGGAGATTATAATTATTATATAAGCAAACAAACGAAAGAAAATAAAACATATACAAGTATAAAATTATTAAATGAAGATGAGACAATAGAAGAAATTGCAAGAATTTCATCAGGAGAAGTGACAGAAATAGCTAAAGCACATGCAAAAGAATTAAGAAAGGCATCATGATAATAGTTTTTATAAAATTTTCTTCCAAATGTTTACATATAAGCTTTTTTGAGATATAATACTATTGGTAAATAATAAATAAAAGGAGAGTTTGCGTATGGAAGAAAAAAATATAAACAACCAAGAACAAGAATTAGATTTAAATCAACTTATGAAAATAAGAAGAGAAAAGTTGGTAAAATTACAAGCTGATGGTAAGGATCCTTTTGAAATTATAAAATTTGATAGAACACATAATAGTAAGCAAATAAAAGATAATTTTGAAGAATTAGAAGGAAAAGATGTTACAATAGCAGGTAGAATAATGGCTAAACGTATAATGGGAAAGGCATCTTTCTGTCATATTCAAGATAATGAAGGAAGAATACAAAGCTATGTTAGTATAAATGATTTAGGAGAAGAAAGCTATAAACAATTTAAAGAAGATGATATTGGAGATATAATTGGAATTACCGGTTTTGTATTTAAAACTAAAACTGGTGAAATTTCTATACATGCAAAAGAAGTTACTTTATTATCAAAATCACTAAGACCATTACCAGAAAAATTTCATGGATTAAAAGACACTGATTTGCGTTATCGTCAAAGATCAGTTGATTTAATAATGAATCCAGAAGTAAAGGAAACATTTAAAAAGAGAACAGCAATAATTAAAGAAATTAGAAAAGTATTAGATGAAAAAGGTTTTATGGAAGTTGAAACACCAATACTACAAACAATAGCAGGTGGAGCATCAGCAAGACCATTTATTACTCATCATAACACACTAGATATTGATATGTACCTAAGAATTGCAACAGAATTATACTTAAAAAGACTTATAGTAGGTGGATTTGATAAAGTATATGAAATTGGCAAAAACTTTAGAAATGAAGGAATGGATATAAAGCACAATCCAGAATTTACATGTATAGAACTATATGAAGCATATACAGACCTAGAAGGTATGATGAATATAACAGAAGAAATAATTAGAAAATGTGCTAACAGAGTATGTGGAACAGGAAAAATTACGTTCCAAGGTGAAGAAATAGATTTAGAATCACCATTTAGAAGAGTTACAATGATAGATGCAATTAAGGAAGTTACAGGAGTAGATTTCCATGCTATAGAAACAGATGAACAAGCACAAGAAGCTGCTAAAAAGTTAAATGTAGAAATAGACCCTATAAAAACAAGCAGAGGAGATATAATTGTTCAAATATTTGATGAAAAAGTTGAAGCAACATTGAGACAACCAACATTCTTATATGAATACCCAATTGAAAATTCACCACTTACTAAAAAATGCAAAGATAATCCAAAAATGACTCAAAGATTTGAATTATTCATTGCAGGAGGAGAATTTGCAAATGCTTACTCAGAGTTAAATGATCCAATAGATCAATATGAAAGATTTTTAAAACAAGTAGAAGCTAGAGAAGCTGGAGATGAGGAAGCAAATATGATGGATACAGACTTCATAGAAGCTCTAGAATATGGTATGCCTCCAACAGGCGGTATGGGAATGGGAATTGACCGTTTAATAATGCTACTTACAGATTCAGCATCTATTAGAGATGTACTTTTATTCCCTACAATGAAACCATTAAACTAAAATAAAACTATATACAATAATATAAAAACGAAAGTAATAATTATTTACTTTCGTTTTTATGTATTGCAGTAAAATTAATATCTTCCAAATGTTTACATATTTTTAAATTTGAGGTATAATATTAAATGTAAAATTGAAAAATGAAAGGCTTGAATATTATATGAATTTTGATAATAGATATGTATATATAATTTTAGCTATTATAGTATTGGCAAGTGTAATGGGTGGAGGATTTGACTTATTAAGTATATTATTTACAATACCAGGAGTACTTTTAGCAATTACATTTCATGAATATGCACATGCTATAGTTGCATATAAACTAGGAGATGATACTCCAAAGGTACAAGGAAGACTTAGCTTAAATCCATTTACACATTTAGATCCGATTGCAGTTGTTTTGCTAGTTTTTACACATATTGGATGGGGAAGACCAGTAGAAATAAATCCAAATAATTTTAATAAAAAAATATCAGCAAAAACAGGTGAAGCAATTGTCGCAGCTGCTGGACCTATTATGAATTTCTTACTAGCTATAGTATTAACAATAATATTATATGCTTTACAAATATTTGCAACTAATTTTGTTAATATTTCAAGAATAGGAATAATTATATTTACAATGTTACAATATGCTGTAATAGTAAATGTAGGATTAGGAGTATTTAATTTAATACCATTACCACCACTAGACGGATCAAAAGTATTAATGGCATTTTTACCATACAATGCTAAAAGATGGTTTGAAAACCATGAAAGAACTTTTTATATAATATTTTTAATTATTTGGATTACACCGATTGCAGGTGAAATTGTATCACCAATAATAAGTGCAGTTAGTTATGGAATTAGTAGTATGGTACTTAATTTATTTAGTATATTTATGTAGAAGGAAATTAAAAAATGAAAGATATATTAACCTTAGGAATAGAATCGAGTTGTGATGAGACTTCAGCTTCTATAGTAAAAAATGGAAGAGAAGTTCTTTCAAATGTTATAAACTCACAAATAAAAATACATGAACAATTTGGAGGAGTAGTACCAGAAATAGCTTCTAGAAATCATATAGAAGCTATTTCAAATGTTGTAAAAGAAGCAATAAAACAAGCTAATATTACAATGAATGATATAGATGTAATAGCATGTACCTATGGACCAGGTTTAGTGGGTGCTTTGCTGGTTGGAGTATCTTATGCAAAGGCATTAAGTTATTCTTTAAATAAGCCACTAGTTGGAACAAACCATATACATGGACATATAGCTGCAAATTATATTAGTCACCCAGAACTAGAACCTCCATTTTTATGTCTAGTTATATCAGGTGGACATACTCACTTGGTACATATAAAAAGCTATTCTGAGTTTGAAGTGTTAGCTAAAACAAGAGATGATGCAGTGGGAGAGGCTTTTGACAAGGTTGCAAGAGTAATAGGACTAGGGTACCCAGGTGGACCAAAAGTTGATAAGTTAGCAAAAAAAGGAAAACCAACCATTGAGTTACCTAAGACTCATATAGATAATTTGGATTTTAGTTTTAGTGGAATAAAAACAGCAGTTATAAATTTACACCATAAAACTCCAGATATTAATAAAGCAGACTTATGCAATAGCTTTGAAAAAACTATTACAGAAGTACTATTAGACCATACTCTAAGAGCAGCAAAAGAATTAAATATAACTAAAATAGCATTAGCAGGAGGTGTATCTGCAAATAGTTATATAAGAAATGAATTTTTGAAATTAGGTGAAAAAGGATATCAGGTTTATTATCCGGAACCTGTATTATGTACAGATAATGCTGCAATGATTGCTTCAGCAGGATATTATACATATACAGCGGGAAATATATCAGATTTGACTTTAAATGCAATACCAAATCTAGGAATAAATTAAAAAGAAAAGGAATAAAACATGGCAATATATGTAATAGCTGACTTGCACTTATCATTTTCTCAGGATAAGCCAATGAGCATATTTGGAGAATGTTGGGAAGGGCATAGCGATAAAATAAAAAATAATTGGATATCAAAAGTAAAACAAGAGGATACAGTTGTGTTGCCTGGGGATTTTTCATGGTCTATGCATTTAAAAGACACATATAAAGATTTTGAATATTTGAATATGTTACCAGGTAAAAAACTATTATTAAAAGGAAATCATGACTACTGGTGGACTACTATTACAAGTATGAAGAAGTTTTTGGAAGATAATAAATTTGAAAATATAGACTTTATATATAACAATAGTTTTTTGATAGAAGATAAGATTTTAATAGGTACCAGAGGATGGAACTTGTTAGATACAGAAAATGATAGTAAAATGATAAAAAGGGAAAATATAAGATTAAAACTTGCAATAGAACAAGGAATAAATCAATATGGAAAAGAAAAAGAAATAATAGCATTTATGCATTATCCACCAATAACTAAAAAAAATAAAACATCAGAATTTATTGATACATTAAAACAATATGGAATAAAAAAATGCTATTATGGACACTTGCATGGTAAATCACATCAAGATGCAATTGAAGGATGCGTTGATGGAATAAATTTCAAACTTGTAAGTGCAGACTATTTGAATTTTGATTTGATTAAAATATAAGCATAAACACTTGAAATACTTGAAAAATGTGGTATAATATAAAAGCTAATTATTTTTTGAAAGGAAGATTATAAAATGAGTGTAAAAGTAGAAAACACAGAAAACAAAAATGAAGTAAAATTAAGTTTCGTAGTAGAAGCAGAAAAATTTGATGAAGCAATGAAAAAAGTATATGCTAAAACAGCTAAATACTTTACTATACCTGGATTTAGAAAAGGTAAAGCACCAATGAATATGGTAGAAAAACAATATGGAACAGAAATATTCCACGAAGATACATTTAATGAACTAGTACCAGAAATTTATGAAACAGCAATTAAAGAAAATAATATTCAAGTTGTAAGCAATCCTGACATAGATATTACTCAAATTGGAAAAGGAAAAGACCTTATATTTACAGCAATAGTACAAATAAAACCAGAAGTAAAATTAGGAAAATATAAAGGTATAGAATTAAAGAAAATTGAGTATAATGTATCTGATCATGATATTGAACATGAATTAGGACACATGGCAGAACATAATGCAAGATTAGTAAGCATAGAAGATAGACCTGTTGAAAAAGGAGACATAACAGTTATTGACTTTGAAGGTTCTATTGATGGTGTACCTTTTGAAGGTGGAAAAGCTGAAAAACATGAACTAGAAATTGGAAGCAATACATTTATTCCTGGATTTGAAGATCAAATAGTTGGAATGAAATTAGAAGAAGAAAAAGATATTACAGTTACATTCCCAGAAGATTATTTTTCTAAAGAACTAGCAGGAAAACCAGCTGTATTTAAAGTAAAATTACATGAAATTAAGAAAAAAGAGCTTCCAAAAATTGATGATGAGTTTGCAAAAGACGTTAGTGAATTCGAAACATTAGCTGAATTAAAGAATAGCATTAAAGAAAGAATGCAAAAAGCAAACGAAGAAAAAGCTAAATATGAAATGGAAGATGCTGCGCTAAAAGCTGTTAGCGACAATGTAGAAATAGACATTCCATCTGGAATGATTGATGCTGAAATTGACAACATGATGAAAGACATTGAACAAAGATTACAATACCAAGGTTTAACATTAGCTCAATATTTTACACTATCAGGAAAAACAGAAGCACAAGTTAGAGAAGAAATGAAAGAACAAGCTGAAAAAGCTGTTAAATCTAGATTAGTAATAGAAGCAATTATTAAAGCAGAAGACATAAAACCAGAAGAAAAAGAAGTTGAAGAAAAACTTAAAGAAATGGCTAAAAACTATGGCAAAACTGAAGAAGAAATGTCTAAAAATGAATACATAAAAGAATATATTGAAAATAATATGAAAGTAGAAAAAGCAATAGAATTCATCGTTAACAATGCTAAAATAAAATAAGTTTTAATTTAATTGATCAAAAGAGAAAGGTTGGTAATTAATAAATATGAAAGAACAAAATAGTTTAGTTCCTTATGTTATTGAACAAACAGCAAAAGGAGAAAGATCTTATGATATTTTCTCAAGACTTTTGAAAGATAGAATTATATTTTTAGGTGAAGACGTTAATCAAACTTCAGCAAGTTTAGTAATTGCACAATTATTATTTCTTGAATCAGAAGATCCAGACAAAGAAATTCACTTATACATAAATAGCCCAGGAGGATCTATTACTGACGGAATGGGAATTGTTGATACAATGAATTATATTAAATGTCCAGTTTCAACTATATGTATAGGTATGGCTGCAAGTATGGGAGCAGTTCTTTTAGCAGCAGGTGAAAAAGGAAAAAGATTTGCAACACCAAATGCAGAAATTCTAATTCATCAACCATTAATTGGTGGTGGCGGACTATCAGGACAAACAACAGAAATTAAAATACACGCAGACCACATGGTAAAAACAAGAGAAAAATTAAATAAGTTCTTAAGCGAAAGAACAGGTCAACCATTAGATATAATTAATAAAGACACAGAAAGAGATAATTACATGACAGCAGAAGAAGCACTTAAATATGGATTGATTGATGGCATTATGGAAAAAAGAATTTAATTAAAAACAAAAAATGGAAAGGAAATTAGCTGAGAATGACAAATAAAACTAAAGGCGTAAAATGTTCTTTTTGTGGTAAATCACAAGAAGCAGTAGGTAGAATTATTGCAGGACCTGGAGTATATATTTGTGATGAATGCATAAAAGTATGTAACAATATTTTAGAAGAAGAAATATATGAAGATGCAGAAATGACATACACAACTAAAGTCGAAGATAAACTACCAAAACCAGCTGAAATAAAAGAAGTTTTAGACTCGTATGTAATTGGTCAAAATGAAGCTAAAAAAACACTATCTGTTGCAGTATATAACCATTACAAAAGAATAAATCACCAAGAAGAATCTGATGATGTAGAATTGCAAAAAAGTAATGTTTTATTACTAGGACCTACAGGTTGTGGAAAGACTTTATTAGCACAAACACTAGCCAAAATATTACAAGTTCCATTTGCAATTGCAGACGCAACAACATTAACAGAAGCAGGTTATGTTGGTGAAGATGTCGAAAATATTTTACTAAAACTTATTCAAGCAGCTGACTATGACATAGAAAAAGCAGAAAAAGGAATTATATATATTGATGAAATAGATAAAATTTCTAGAAAATCTGAAAATCCTTCAATCACTAGAGATGTTAGTGGAGAGGGGGTGCAACAAGCTTTGCTAAAAATAGTAGAAGGAACTGTTGCATCAGTACCACCACAAGGTGGCAGAAAACACCCTCATCAAGAATTTATACAAATAAATACATCAAACATATTATTCATTTGTGGAGGAGCTTTTGAAGGACTTGAAAAAATAGTAAAAGATAGAATTGGTCAAAAATCAATAGGCTTTGGAGCTAAAATTGAAAGTAATAAAGATATAGATAAATATAAGGTATTTGAACAACTATTACCACAAGATTTGTTGAAGTTTGGTTTAATACCAGAGTTTGTTGGAAGATTACCAATTATAGCAACATTGCAAGAATTAGACAGAGATGCCTTAATTGATATTGTTACAAAACCTAAAAATGCGTTAGTAAAGCAATACCAAAAATTGTTTAAGCTAGACAACGTTGATTTAGAGTTTGAACAAGAAGCATTGAATTTAATAGTTGATAAAGCGATTGAAAGAAAAACAGGAGCAAGAGGTTTACGTTCTATTATAGAAGAAATTATGAGAGACATTATGTTTGAAATTCCTTCCAACCCTAAAATAGAAAAATGTATAATAACTGAAGAAACGGTTAGAAATGGAGAACCTCCTAAAATTATTATAAATAATAATAGAGAGATTATTGAGCCTAAGACTGTTAAAGTTAAAAGACAGGCAACAACTAAAAAAATTGGAACCGCATAAAAAAAAATGTCAAAGTTAGTATAAACTTTTAGTAGGAAAATTTAAGAAAAAAATTGAATAAGAGATACC
>OLQL01000717.1_pt1 | contig 32440 bp, 27 predicted proteins | sample 1672971 | NCBI WGS metagenome assembly OLQL01 (sample SAMEA3136742, study PRJEB25190) | human gut metagenome | biome: human gut; feature: human-associated habitat; material: faeces | place: Austria | collected 2013
CATGGTGGGTGGGATTGATATGCAGCTTCTTGGAATTGGAGGAAATGGTCATATTGGATTCAATGAACCTGGAGTAGCATTTGAAAAAGAAACGCATTGTGTAAATCTTACAGAAAGTACTATCAAGGCAAATGCCCGTTTTTTTAAGAGCATAGATGATGTACCGAAGCAGGCGTATACTATGGGAATTAAGAATATCATGTCCGCAAAGAAAATATTATTGATTGCTACCGGTTCATCTAAGGCAAAAGCTATTTATGATTCCCTTTACGGACCGATTACTCCAAATGTACCGGCTTCAATTCTTCAGCTTCATCCCGATGTAACTATAGTTGCAGATGAAGACGCATTACAACTTTTATGAAAATAGTACAGATAACATAATGTTAATATAGGAGGATAACACGAATGGACCATTGGATATTAAGCTACAAAAGCCCGGCAGAAGCCTGGAATGAGGCACTGCCGCTCGGAAACGGAACTCTTGGAGTGATGTCCTATGGCCGTCTGGAAAATGAAACACTTGAACTGAATCTTGATACTTTATGGTCCGGTGACGGCAGTTCAAAGCTGAATAAAAACGGCCATGCTGATCTTGGGCATCTGCGAAAGCTGCTTAAAGACCAGAAGCATCAGGAAGCAGAAGATTATTGTAGGAAACATATCCTGGGTGACTGGACGGACAGTTACCTCCCGGCTGGCAGACTCAATATGAGTCTGCAGATGTCCGGACAGGCACCCGGCGGATATGTACGCCAGCTCTCTTTGAACCATGCGGTGGAAACAGTGGCATCTGCAGGGTATAAAAGGGAGCTGTTTGTGAGCATGGCAGATCCTCTGCTGGCAGTCCATTTCCAGGCAGCCCATAAACAGAAACTTCATCTTGAGATTTCACTGGAAAGTGAGATCAGATATGAGAAAATAAAAAACTGTGAAGATACCGTTTTACTTTCTGGACGGGCACCTTCTTATGTGGCACCGCCATACTATGACTGCCCGGAACCGGTTGTTTATGAGGCCGGAAAAGGAATCCGGTTTACACTGGCTGTAAAGGTTGTTGTACCGCAGGGCAGTGTGAAATGCTGTGATGGTAAGCTCCTGATCGAGGGAGAACAGGACATATTTGTTTATTTTACAGGAAATACAGATTTTGGACGGAATGCAGATACACCACAGCTGGAAAAAGAGTGTATGGAAGTATTGGAAGATCCGGATTATGAACAGCTGAAGAAAAGACATCTGGGAGAATACCATAAATATTTTAACCGTATGGAATTATCACTGAACGACACCAGGGAAAACCGTTTGGCAGAGATGATGTTCCATTATGCCAGATACCTGATGATCTGTTCCTCCAGACCGGGAAGCCAGTGTGCAAACCTCCAGGGAATCTGGAACAACAGGATGCGTGCCCCCTGGAGCAGTAATTATACCGTTAATATCAACACGGAGATGAATTACTGGATGGCTGAGAGATGCAACCTGAGCGAATGTCAGGAACCACTCTTTGACCTGATCTGCCGGACAGCAGAGGATGGACGGGAGACAGCCAGGGAGGTCTATGGACTTTCCGGATGGGTGAGCCACCACAACCTGGATATCTGGGGACATTCCGGACCTGTTGGATATTTCGGGCAGGATGAGGACCCCTGTTCCTATTCTATGTGGCCTATGAGTTCGGGATGGCTCTGCCGGCATCTCTGGGAACATTACTGCTATACAGAAGACCTGGATTTCCTGAAAGACAGAGCATATCCGGTGATCGAGGGAGCCGTAAAGTTCTATCTTGGGTTCCTGTTCCCATATGGGGAATACTATGTTACCGGGCCTTCCACTTCCCCGGAAAACCGTTTCTGTGGAGAAGATGGAAAATCCCACAGTGTGGGAATGGCATCCACCATGGATATCAGCATCCTGAAAGAACTGTTTGGGTACTACCTGAAAATATGTAACATCCTGGGCATAGAGGGAGAGACAGCGGATGTAAAACGGGTACTTTCAAAACTGCCGCCATTTAAGACGGGAAGCTTTGGACAAATCCGGGAATGGTTCCTGGATTATCCGGAAACAGAGATCCATCACCGCCATGTTTCCCATCTGTATGGTCTTTATCCCGGAAACCTGATCACAGAAAAAAACCCGGAGCTTCTGGAAGCCTGCCGGGTGGCTCTGGAAAGGCGCGGGGACGAAGGAACCGGATGGTGTATGGCATGGAAGGCCTGCCTCTGGGCCAGACTCCGGGACGGGGAACATGCACTGGGGCTTTTGAAAAACCAGCTCCGTTATACCAGGGAGGAAAATATTTCCTGTGTGGGAGGCGGCATTTATCCCAATATGCTGTGTGCACACCCACCGTTCCAGATCGATGGGAACTTTGGCTTTGCAGCTGCGGTTGCAGAGATGCTTATCCAGAGCAGGAAAGGGTATATCCTGTTACTTCCGGCACTTCCGGATGAATGGAAAGACGGAAATGTCCGGGGAATGAAGGTACAGGGTGACATCACAGTTGATTTCGAATGGAGAGATGGCAGGATACACAGGATTCGCCTCTGCTCTTCCCGTGAGCAGAAAGTAACGCTGGAATGTAATGGAATTTCAAAAACAATATTTTTAAGACCTGATGGGACAGAGGATATGATTTTTGGTTGATCTGTCCTGAGGGCCTGGAAATCATAGACAGTGGTAAGTAATGGGGTACAATAAAATACAGCCAATCGATTTTGTTAGAAACTATTGATATTTCTTAGGGTATCGCATATAATATAGTTAAACCAAAAGGTTTCGTGTAGCGGCACGTAAAAGCTGTACTGTGCCCGGGCAGGGTAATTACTGGGACTATTTGATACTCGGAAGGGTATTACGCCCACACCAGGGAGATACGGTGAGTCCGCGCCGGGGACTTAATGATACCGGCGACATTTTAGACGTTCGGAAGGATGTCGCGGCTGACAGCCAGCATAAAACCGCTTTTTAAGATTATTGGCACTGGATAACAAAAAGTTGTCCGGTGCTGTTTTTATATTATAGTGATGATTGGGAAAAGATAGATGGGAAAACAACAGGATAGAGAGAAAATCGTACAGGAGATTAAAATAGCTGCCGATCTGTATAGGAAGCATTTAGTAGGTAAAAGATTTCTATATGTATTTGAAGGCAGATATATTGAGGTGCTTTATAAAGCTGCCAATTTCAGGCACTTAACAGGTGTGGCCACAAACCTTTCTGCAAAAAAGTTTTATAGTTATGCAGCAAAAAAGCTGCTTCAGGCTTCGCAGATATTTTTTACACCGCAGCACCCTTTTTCATTGTGTAAGCGTAAAATTAAGCATATCGGACAGATTGCAATGCTGGCTGGCTCAGAAGGCTTTATGTTGGAAGAGATTGTTACAGATACGAGAACTTATAAGTTTGGCACAACAGATCTTAATTTTACTCTATGCTTAAATAAAGAGTATGATGATCAGGGACAGCAAAAAGGCGATTGCTTTGTAGTAGAATCACTGCGAGATGAAGATTGTTTTTCTAAAAGTACAACAGCATATACAGTAACTCATATTTTCTCAGCACCGAATGATGCGAAAAAATATACAACTTTACTGTTTTTGGATGAAAATGCAATGATAGACAGTCTTCCGGATGAAATTAAAAACATGCTGGATCAAACTTTATTACATAAATAAAAATGGAGAGTCTTAGTTGGCGATTCAATTAATCTATCCTGAGGGTATGAGAATTATTGACAGCCGTATCATGTAAAACGCACATGGTACGGCTGTTTTTATACCCCAATAGGACCTGATGATCATAAAATTTTGAACGATTTCGGGGGTGTTTTTATCTGAGATGATTTTTTTTAAAATATTTGCAACCTTTTTAGGGATTCGCACGTCTAATAAGTAGGAGCACATAAATGAAGCTTCTATAGTATACTCCGGATGACTGGTCTGAGATAGGAGAATTGGAACTATAATGAATGAGGTTTTGATACGAAAAGCGAAGAAAGGCGACAAGGATGCTTTTTGCAGGCTCATGGATGAAAATGTACAGAGTATGTACAAGATTGCAGCAGCATATCTGAAAAATGATGAAGATGTTGCAGATGCAATACAAGATACGATCCTTTCCTGCTATGAAAATCTAAGAAGTCTAAGAAAGAACAGATACTTTAAAACATGGCTGATACGCATCCTGATCAATAAATGTAAAGATGTCATACAAAAGAATAAACTGGTTACTTTTATGGATCAAATTCCAGAAACCCCTTTTCATGAAGAATATGAGACAATAGAATGCTTACAGGCATTAGAACCATTGGATAGTAAATATCGTTTGGTTGTTATTCTGTACTACATGGAGGAATTTAATATCCGGGAAATCAGTAATATCCTGGATTTGCCAGAAAACACAGTGAAATCCCGCCTTCATCGTGGAAGAAAAAAAATCGCAGAGATATATGGATATAAAATTAAGGAGGAACGTGCCTAATGATGACTCTAAATAATAATGAGAAAGATTTCCAGAAAAAAATGCAAAAGGATACAGAGATTCCGGCGATTGTACATGAACATATCAATCAGGCATATCATTTGATTGAGAATAACACGGTTACTCAGAAAAAAGCACCTAGGGATCCATTCCACTGGATGAAAATCGGAGGCAGGGTAGCAGGAGGTATGGCAGCGGTACTGGCGGTCGGATTTATATTCTGTGCAACCAATCCAGTAATGGCAAAGAATATCCCGGTTGTAGGAGGGCTTTTTGAAATCTTGCAGGATAATGTAAGTTTCTTTGGTGATTTTTCGGATTATGCAACAACCTTGGAATCCGTTGATGGAACAACGGTAGATGGCAGTGAAGCAGATGGGGACAAGACAGGTAATGCCACTAGTGAGAATGCTTACATTAAAACAGCAGATGGGCTGACAATTACATGTTCTGAGGTATATGCCAACAGCCAGGCGGTCTATATAACTATGCAGTTTAAGAGTGATAAGCCATTTCCAGAAACGTCAACCAGGGCGGAAAGTGGAACACCGGTCATTGATCTGGATATGACTGGCGGTGTGGACTTTAATTCAGAAGCTAGTCCGGTGATCGACGGTCAGGTGGAAGGACAGTTTCTGGATGACAACACCTATGCATGCATTTTCCGTTATGATCTTGCTCAGGCGGCAAAAGATTATACGGAATATAATGAGAAATACAATGAAATGACACAGCAGGTAATGGATGAGATGGGAATAACTCAGGCGGACTTAGATGATCAGACGGATGAAGGTTATGCGCTGCTGGAAGAGTTTATCAATAAATTGTCTGAACGTGGTGGAGCATATCAGAAGTACATTAAAGAAATTGATATTCCAGATACCTTTAACTTGCATCTGGATATCACGAAGGTAAGAGGGCTGGAAGCAGACTATGAGTGGTCAGAAGCGGATGATGAAAACTATGGAAGGGATGCCGGCTACTACAAATATGAAGGTGACTGGAGTTTCGATATCCCGGTTACGGTAGATGATTCCCGGACAGAAGTATTGGAACTGAATGATACAAACGATGCCGGTATCGGACTCAAATCCGTAATTCGTTCTCCGTATGAACTGACGGTAAATGAACTTTATAAGGAAGGATCCAACAGTGACTGCTTCATGGTAGCTCTTGATGCTAACGGAAACACACTTCCATATAATGAATCTACTGGAAACTGTAATAACTTCGCAATTCAGGACAGGGATATTTCGACAGTAGATATTTATTTCCTGGATTATATCCAGTATATGGATGAACTGAAGGGGCAGCAGAATTTTGATAATCCTACGAAAGAAGACGGACAGAAATGGAAAAAACTTCTGGAGGAAAATGCAAAGTACCATAAGACATTACATTTTGACAGTGACAATGCAAAAAACTAATTGATTCAAAGAAAGATAAATAAGACATGAGACCAAAAGAAGTGATAGGGCAATCAATGAGAACCACAAAATCGGCAAGACCAGGTTCAGTTGTTTATGTGCCGATGGATAAATCGGAATTCAGATCCATTATATTTTCAGAAAAGAAGAAAAATAAAATTAAGAAAATTGTAATATTGATTATATTGATGATTTTTGTTATAGGCTGTTGTATATATGCAGGTATATCTTATTATTACTCATATCACTTCTTTTATGGGACGACCATCAATGGGATTGACAGTTCAAATAAGACAGCATATGAGGTTGAGCAGGAGATTGCTGGGAAAAAGGATAACTATACTATTCAGGTAAGGGCAAGAATGCAGGACCCGCAGGCCATTACAGGAAAAGATATTGATTATAAATACGTATCCAGCGGTGCGGTTCTCCAGCTGCTGAAAACTCAGAAATCATGGGAATGGATCGGCAGTCTTTTTGAAACAAAAAACTATATGGTTCAAGAAGAGACTTTTTTCAGCCGGGAGAAACTGGAAGAACAGGTAAATTCATTAAATTGTGCGAAAAAAGAGAATCAGATAGCACCGGAAAATGCGTATGTAAGTTTTGTTAACTCAGAATTCACTATTGTGCCAGAAACGGAAGGTAATGAATTAAATACCAAAGAAGCTTATCAGATGATATGCAGGGCAATCGATAACGATGCGGCAGAGGTAGATCTGGAAAGTGATCCAAAGGCTTATAAGAAAGCAGATGTGACGAAAGAAAGTTCAGAGCTTCAGAATATGGTAAATACATATAAGAACCTGACAAAAGTAAATATCACATATACATTTGGAGACGAAACGGTAACACTCGATGGGAATACCATCAAAAACTGGCTGCAGTTTGACGAGAAAGGGCAGCTGCTCCAGAATGATGAAGCCTTCCGGCAGCATGTAGTGGATTATGTGGCACAGCTTGCAGCAGATCATGATACAGTTGGCACTGAAAGACAATTCCAGACCACAAGCGGAAGGACGGTGTATGTATATGGCTCAGCCTATGGATGGAAGATTGATCAGGACAAAGAAGTAGCACAGCTCATGCAGGAAATTCAGTCAGGAACCCAGACAACCAGGGAACCGGTATATTCTATGAGGGCAAATGCACACGGAATCAATGATCTCGGAGATACATATATAGAGGTAGATCTTACAGAACAGTATATGTGGTATTATCAGAATGGAAATATTATTTTCCAATCAGAAATCGTATCCGGACTGCCAAGCGATCCGGATAGAAAAACACCCCCTGGAATATTCACACTGAATTCAAAGAGCAGTCCGTCCGTGCTGCGAGGTGAAATGACAGCAAATGGAACCTATTCTTATGAACAGCCGGTAACGTACTGGATGCCATTCAATGGAGGAATTGGCTTTCATGATGCAGACTGGCAGCCGTATTTTGGTGGTGACAGATATCTTACAGGTGGTTCTCATGGATGCATCAATCTCCCACCAGAAAATGCCGGACAGCTTTATAGTCTTATTCAGTATGATGTCCCGATAATTTGTTTTTACTAATTCTATATTCAAGATGTACAGGACAGGAGCTAAGTTGTAATGCAGCTGGCTCCTGTTTTTCATTGTCAACAGTATCAGCCTGACGCATGATCACCATTTCGGTAATCCAGAACAAAGCAGACTTGATGTGGAAGTGGAAGAGCGATTGGTAAAAGCTAGCAATCTCTTCCTTTCACAAAGAGTGAAGAAGAGAAGGCACATTAATGGGATTGACGTATCAATACTGGAACCATATAATGGGTACAAAGAAAAATTTATTTATGGAAATAAACACATTGACAGAGCATACAAAAGTGCTGTGATTAAAGTTTAATGTGTGTTATACTAGGAGGAGAACAATGGGATTAAAAAATGCGAAAGAGGGGAAATTACTATATCATTTAACAGAGTTAAAAAATCTGGAATCTATCATTGACTCTGGGCTTGTACCAAGAAAGATTTTAAGGGAGAACACCGTAACGTTTGGAGATGTTGCAGATCCGGAAATTATACGCAAGAGAGAAGTTTTAGGATTGGACGAATATATCCCATTTCATTTTCACCCATATTCAGCTTTTGATGTGGCTGTGAAAAAAACGCATGCGGGCGAAGAAATGATTTATATTTGTATTACCAGAAGTTTGGCAAGATACAATAATTTCCGTATCTTACCTAAGCACCCATTGGCATTGGAAGAGTGCCAGCTATATGATTATGACAAAGGCTTTGAAATGATTGACTGGTATATTCTTACCAGAGTGGGGCAGAATGACGAGAATGCCAGACAGATAAAGATGGCGGAATGCCTGAGTCCATTGGTTATTCCAATTGATGCTTTCCAGTGTATCTATGTTTCATCGAAAGAAACTGAAAACAAAGTAGCAGATATGCTCAAACAGAAAGGCATTATTTTTCCGCCGCCATTCATTACAGTGATGTCCCAATGGTTTGAGTAACGAGAGGAGGTGGTTGTGTTGATTAAATACACAACTGGAGATATGTTTCAGTCTGGTGCAGAGTGTTTAGTTAATACAGTCAACTGTGAGGGCTACATGGGAAAAGGAGTTGCGTATCAGTTCAAGCTGAAATTTCCAGAAAATAATAAAGCCTATATAAAAGCTTGCAAAAATAAAACACTGCATGTTGGAACAATTCATACGTTTGTAGAGAATGATATTACTATTGTAAATTTTCCAACGAAAGATAAATGGCGTGAAAATTCTAAAATAAGCTATATAGAAACAGCGTTAGACGTTTTGGTAGAACGACTTCCGGGATTGCATGTGAAATCAGTTGCCATTCCACCACTGGGGTGTGGAAATGGTGGTTTGGATTGGCAGACGGTAAAAGAACTGATACAAAAGAAATTAGAACCAATCGCTGATAATTTTACATTTTTGATTTATGAGCCACAGAGAAATTATGTACAAAAGGCAGCGGTTGCACCTAAACTTACAGCAGCCAGTTTAGTTCTGATGAAAATAAAAATGGGCCTCAATCGTTGTACAAAACTTCGTCTGCAAAAAGCTGCATATTTTATGAATTTGTATCTGGAAGAACCGTATTTTTCGTTTCAGAAGTATAAATATGGTCCCTATGCTCATTCCATTGATATAGTTAGTAGAAATATCGGAGAATATCAGAGCTTTTATGGATTAAAAGATACTGAATTAACGTATCAGTTAGCTTATCAGGTAATCTGTAGTGAAAAAACAACAAAGCTATTAAACCGTCTTTTGCCTGCAATCGAAAAAGCGGTTGCTTATGTGAATGAGATAGAAAGCGATCATGAATTGGAAGGGCTTGCAACGGTAACTTATTTAGTCCAGACTTTTTCAAGAATTGAGGCGAGCCAAATTATATCTGAATTTAAACAATGGTCAGAGGATAAAATGGCTCGTTTTTCAGAAGAGGAAATAGAGAAATATATGGATTGTTTAGAGCAGACCGGTGTAATAGAACGGGATATTACAGGAAGCTATTGCCTCTCAGAGTATCTTTCTTACAGATGATCAGATTGTATTATATGGTTCTTATGCAAGAGGAACGAATACTTCAGAATCAGATGTAGATGTTGCATCATTTAACATAATATATAGCAAGAATTCTTCTTCCTCTGCCTCCTCTACAGGTAGGGCTTAAAGAAAAAATATGATGTCATGTGAGTAACAAATTAAATTTGTGTGTGGAGGTGATGGTTATAAAGAAAAAAGTGACAATTGTGTTGGGTATTATTACTATTGTTGCTATAAGTACAATGATTATGTTTTCAATATATAACTCTTTAGAAGCCTATCGAAAAGCAAATGCCGCGATACTGTGGGATTGTTCTGTAACCTGTGCGGAAGAGTCAACGCCTGATTCTTATGTAATTACATATTCCGATGCAAAAATTTCATCCAAAACAGGCGTGTTGACGGTTCAGAACAGAAACGATTTTGACATTATTGTGTATTTGCTCTGCGAAGGAAAACAGGAACTCGTGTCTGGCAGTATTCCTGCGGGTGGCTGTTATTCTTTTCTGAACGTTACAGATGAAGAACACACGGTAGGTATTCATGCTGATGTTGGTGAGAATACGGATATAAAAGTATTTGTATATGACGGAAAAGACACCGAACCATATACACGATAAATGTTTTCTAATTGTGAGATAAATTCTTTTGAGTTATATGAACCAAGGATAATATCTAATTATCTATTACAAAGGAGTCTGCTATGCGAGAGAAAAAATATATTCCTTTTTGGACCAAGGAAGAAAATAAAGTAGATAAAAATATATTAAGTATCATTTTATTGGCACATGTCCAACAGCCAAGAGGTTATATCAACAATAGTCAACTTCAGTGCAGTGAAACTGAACGATTTTCTATTGAAGAATTTAATGAAATTTATCAAGGAATCGTAACTGCCGGCTATTATATACAATCGGTATATTATAATGAGTTGGATTTCATATCCGATTTTATAGAACATCCTACCCGATTCCAAAATTGTCTCATATATAATTTAGCAAGAAATGGACTTGGAGATAACAAAAAGACGATGATTCCTGCTTTTTGTGAATTAGTAGGACTTAATTACAGCACGTCGTCTTCTTTAGCCTGTGCATTATGCCGTAATAAGTACTATTTCACAACATTATTTCGTTCACATAATATTTCTGCACCAAAAAGTTGGTTGTTAAGCAGTGAAGGAAGTTGGATTAATGGTGCTCCTGAAGAGGGGATTCAAGTTATCTGCAAACCTTGCTCAGAATCTGCAAGTCAAGGAGTCCATGAATCTGGAATTTTTTATGCTTCCCCAGAAAAATTCAAGCAGTTTTATGGGGTAACCTGCATCGTACAAGAGTATATTGATGGTGAGGAATGTGAAGTTCCTGTATTTAAAATAGGAAATTCCATAAAAATACTTCCCCCTGTCGGTATCAATCTTGGTAAAAGGAAGATTCTTGATGAGCAATCTTCGGCAGAAAACAGCTATGATTTTTATTGTTTAAGTGACACACAATCACAACAGACGATTGACCAGATATGCAATTACGCCCAAGAAGCGTTTCATCTGATGCAGATGAATGTATATGGGCGCATTGATTTTCGTATAAATTCATATGGGAAGCCTTACATATTTGATGTTTCAACAACTCCTTATACTACTCGGCATAGTTCATTCGCTTTTGCTTTTGATCAAATGCAGTTTCAATACAGTGATATCTACCATGCAATTATAACTGCTGCTGTTCACAGATTAAAACAGTAGCACTAAAATGACAAAAACTGGAGATCTGAAAGCAAAAAACCACGACCATAAAACTGACAGGAGGGATCTTGAATGTGGGTACATGCTGTTGTGATGGCGGTATGATACATCATGGGATCTCCATTTAGTTTAAAAGGGGCATGAAGTAGATTTTCCTGCTCATTCTGCCTTTTTCTAAAAATTTGCTTATATTCACGCAGAAGTGGGACATCCAGTGACTTTAAAATATCCAGTTCTTTCCCGGCAATGACTGTGTTATTTTGGAGTAATGCATGAGCAAAAAGTAAATCATGCAGAAAGTATTGATAATATTCATCTGCATCCGAAAGATCTTTAGCCGCTTTTTCAAGTTCCTTTTCTATAGATTTTGAACCATATAATAAAGAAAGTCCTAAATAATTAAAAAGAATCACATGGGAAACTTCATCTTCTTGGTTTTCCATAATTTCTGAAAAAGCCATAGCCGCCTTTTTTGCGCAAGTTAAATATTGGTCTCTATCCTCCAGATACCTTCTTTCATCTAGAAGAAATTTAAGAAGAATCTGATTATTCTCTAATTTGTATCGACTTGGATAGTACCACCCATCATTTTGTTTGAGCATTTCGTTACATTCATTTAGAGTTTGTTCTGCTGAAAAATAATCACCAGCAACAATTGTATTTGCTAAATGATTGCAAAGTGCCATATAAAGACCATTGCGGTTAAAGTGGCTACGATAAAACTGTATGCTTTGTGCCGTTTGCCTACTTGCAATCAATGCCGAATAATAAAGAGCTGCCTTCCGGTTATAACAGGCTTCAAATTCTTCAAATACAGGACTTCCCATATGCTGTTGAATCATTTGAATAAATCTCTTTTTGAGAATCTTTACTTTTTGACTATCGTTTGAGCGATCTATATAAACATCCAATAACACAAGTGCTGCTCTGCAATACTGTTCATCTTCGCAAAAATCGGACATATTTATCGTTTCGTATAACTCTTCAGCCAACTGACTGATTATAATAGGGTTTTCAGCCAACTGCACATAACAAAGAAGAATTAATCTCTGACATTCAGCCAAACTGGCTGGAATCAATCGGCTTGGAGTTATTGACTGTAAATGGAGAAGTGCTTCTTTATAATTATATTTTGAAAATTCCTTATATCCTGAAAGAAACTCATTTAGCGTATGACGTTGAGTTTCTTCCAGATCACCATTTAAACGCCTGAGTAATGAATAAATTTGATCAAGTATATTATATATATCGTTCATTTCCCCGATTTTAGAAGCTCGTCGAAGATAAGAAAGAAACAATAGCTGCCAGGCTTCTAAAATAATTTTAGAATCATTCGTTTGAAGGCTAAGTTTCAAATGTTTTCCCCTATTATAGTAGTCATCCGCATGTCGTTTCTGCAAGTATCCAGAAAATTTGCGATGATGATATTTTTCTCTTTTTGAAAGTTGTGTTTTAAAATATGATTTAATCCACTCATTAGAAAAATGGTATCTTTCTTTTCCAACAATAAACATGTGCTCTTCAGCTAATGTAAGATATTCTTCAGCCAGATACTCCGTCTCGTCCGCATCATCAGGGGCAGAATTAATAAAAAAAGCAGTCTCATCTTTGGTAAAGTAAGAATCTATAATGGAAAGTGGCTCTAAAACCTTACATGCACTTTTATCTTGCGATGGCAATTCCTGACAACGTTTTTCCATTATCTCATTAAAATCCCGTGTTATAGAATTGCTATGATGATAATAATCTGCAGCCATCAGTGCAAGGGTCAGGTCATTTCCTGCACAAGCTCGTATATCTTTTATATTAATGCGTTCAGAATGTCCTTTTTGACGTAATATATCCAGAATATCATCATCAGGTATATCTTTCACCGGAACATCAAAAGAAATATTCCCATTTACAGAAGCTTTGTCAAGGGATACAAGTAATGTAACCAAATGGAAACCAGAGAGTAAATTCAGCTGTGGTAACATAAGTTTCTGAAGAAATTGCTTTGACGGAACATCCCACAGTTCATAATTATCTGCAATAAAAAGTATATGATGATTTGCGGCAGCCTGGTTCTTAATTCCAGCTATTAATGCTTCCTCACTGGGAGTCAATACAAAATGTTGTTTACCATATTGTGCAGTGCCACCAAACTCTAACGATATCGGTATCGGAGAAAAATTGATTCCAAAGGAAATTTCACTCCCTAAATCTAACTTCTTTTTGGAATACATTTTAGTTCCAATATGCCATGTGAGATATGGAGCCAAATTTTGATCAATGCCTTCAATGAAAAAAACAGACCACCCTTCTTTGAGTTGGTTACTGATTTCTAACGCTATTGTAGATTTTCCACACCCAGTATCACCATGTAAAGATATTACTTTATTATGATCGTCATCTGTTAGAAGATGATAAATTTGATCAATCATCTCCCACTGATAATCTGCCAGATTCATACAATCCTCCAATCTCCATAAAAAAGATAATTAGATATTATCCTTGGTTTAGAATTGGTAAAGAGGAAGAAAAAAAGGCCGCTTTAAATTGAGCGGCCTACAGTGTCACATTGTAATATCAATATGCATTGAGTTGCGAGGGTGTTTAGCAGTGAGGATGCTGTTTTGTTTGGAAGTAGACACATTTGTATATATTTCGGTTGTTTTTATAGAGCTGTGTCCCAGCATTTTCTGTATATACCGAATATCAACATCAGATTCTAATAACAGTGTTGCAAAGGAATGCCGGAACATATGTGGAGTTACGTGCATATCTATGTTGGCAAGTTTCAGATATTTTACTATCATGTTTCGGACAGATTCTTCAGAATATCTTTTGTGAAGACGGTTGATGAAGAACCATCCTGTTTTAGTGATATCTGTTTTAAAGGCCGCATAGTATTCAGATAATATTTTTTTTACATCTTCATTTCCAATTTGTAAAATACGTTCTTTTGAACCTTTCCCGTTTATAATAATTTTGTAAGTAGTGAAATCTATTTGGGCAGGAGTAAGTGAGCATAGTTCTGAAACACGTACTCCGGTTGCAAATAGTAATTCTATTACGGCTATATCACGAAGGATCGAATTGTATTGATATGTTGTAGGCGCCAGTTTTTTTTGTCTATACATAGTTCTGAGAAAGATTTCTATAATAGTATCAGGGACTGTTCTGGGAAGGATTTGTGGCTCTCGAAATTTCACATTGAGTTTCTCAAAAGGATTTTGAGACAATAATTCTTCATAAACAAGGTAATGGAAAAATGCCTTTAAAGTAGCAATCTTCCTTTTGACAGTTTTGGGTTTGTATTTCTGGTGTAACAGTGACAGGAACGAGTTTAAGGTGCTTTTTTCTGTGAAATCCGCCAGTGGCAGCATAAATGTATGAAATTGTGATAAATCTATACGGTATGCTTTAATGGTTTTGGAATTTAACTTTTGTACAGTTTCGCATGTTTTAAGATATTCGGATATAAAATTTGATAATTGATCCATGATAGGCATCCTCCCTTTTTTTTCAATTATGATTGCCTATGTGGAAGATGTCGAATTTATTTTGAAAAATATTTTTCAAAGTTTACGCATCCCTCGTTCATCCCTCTATAATATGTGTTGTATAAGTCGGTAACTCTGTAACTCTTCCTTATCCTTCGTACTCTGCGAAACTGTCTTGATTGCATTATTTTATGAGATTGATATAGATACCCTTATGCATAGTAGCCCTTCCTATGCATATTGCTAAACAGCGTAAACTGAACAGGAATTTTTTATTTTGGGGAGCAAAAGGGTATATTTTTAAAGAAGTGTAAAAAAATTACTCTTAATAAGTAAAAAAAATGCATTAAGTGTTGACGCATAAAAAATAGTGTGTAAAATATAAATCAAGGAGGAAAACATCATGCTGGCTAAAATGTATCTTACAAATTTTCTTTCATTTAAAGAAAGAACAGAAATTGATTTAACTGCATCTAAGTATTCTATTCTTGGAAAAACAAACGTATATAAAAGCGAAATTCTTAAAGGCGCACTGTTTATTGGACCAAATGCTTCTGGAAAATCAAATGCATTGAAAGGTCTTTCATTTATTATAAAAATGATAAAAGGGGAAGGAGTATCGTTCAATAGATATCGTTGCCTTTTTTCAGATAATCCTATTATTACAATCGAATATGAATTTATATTTGAAAGCAAAAAAGTTGAATATGTGATTGAATATAACATCCAGACGAATAGTATTTCGGAAAATCTGAAAATAGACGAGATTACCGTTTTAAAAAGGACGGGAAATACAGGAGAATTAAGAATTGGTCAAAGTGTAACAACAGATGATCAGGTTGACAGTGAAACATTATTCTTACGAACTGCGTCATTTAATACAGGCCGCTTCCCGCAGGAACCTACATTGAGAAAACTTATGGATTTCTTACAAAATTCATATATTGTTGATGAGTATAATTGGGATGCGAGGGTAGGAAGTACGATAACCAGATATGCAGAGGAGTTTGGCGTTGAAAAAATAAATAAATACCTTACTGCGTTTAAGTATGATTTTTCTATGGAATATGGTTCTGAAAGTGAGGGAGCAGGATTGAAACTGACCCTTGGTGCTGACAATAAAATGGTTTTCCTGAAAAGAAAGAGTTTTCCTTTTCCAAATGTACTTATTAACGAATCTCAGGGCAATCAGGTATTTGCCGATTTACTGCCTCATTTAATTAGAGTGATAGAAAATGCCGGGATGCTGATTGTTGATGAATTTGGCAATAGCTTTCACAATAAATTAGCGGAAAAAATTATTAGTTTTTTTATGGAAAATGCAAAAAACTCTCAGATATTCATTACATCTCATCATACAAATCTGATTTCAAATTCAGTATTCCGTCCGGATCAGATTAACCTGATTACTTTTCTTAATACGTCAGGAAGTAATGTGAAACGACTTTCACAGTTTAAGCCAAGGGAAGCACAAAATTTGGAAAAAATGTATCTGGGTGGTATGTTCGAGGGTTTACCAATATATGAAGAAGTATAGAATTGATAAGACGAAGAATATTGGAAATGTGATTTTTGTTGTTGAGGGAGGAAGACCGGAAACGGGTGGTACAGAACTCAGGCTATTGAAAAAAATATTCGCAGATATTTTGGGATATGAAGTTCAGGAACTAAGACGAGGCAGTGAGGAATTTATTGGGTATGGACAAAATCCGAACTTCCGTGTATTTGCGCTAAATTTACCCAAAAATCAATTAACGCAATTAACAGAGGAGACAATGGACGAGTTATTCTGCAAATTAAGAGAAGAATTTCATATCAAACCAGAAGATTGTCCTATTTTCTATTTATATGACAGAGATGTGCTCAGCTATCAACGAAATGAGTTACGCAAGAAATATGTTAAAAAATATACAGATCCTTATGGTACTGAATCCGGAGATCAAGGACAGCTGTTATTAAGTTATCCTGCAATAGAAGCTTATCTTCTGTCATGCGTGAAAGACAATACTATTGAAATGTCATTTAAACTGGGAAAGGATGCAAAAGCGGCTCTTGCAAGAGAAATATGTACTGCAGACTGTGAAGACAAAACAGAGCTGCATTTAAAAACAATCAATCTGGTATTCTCGAACGAAACAGAGGAAATGGAAAGGCGGCTCATTCATTCCATTAATGAAATGGATAATGGATTAGAAGCATTAGGCATTCACCCATATGATTTGGATGATTTGGCACCAACATTATTGGAAGTATATGATAATCAACAACAAAAATACATGGGAGAGAACACATTTTCACTTCTTTCACTTGTTGGATTGGCATTGCTCGAATTAGGGGTTATTACTGAGGTGGAAGAAGAGGAATAGTAATTATACCAATTCAACAATATGCAATAACAGAAAACACTCCACTGCCGATAAAAAAGGCAGCTTTTCCCTATATCTACACGCCATAGGTATCGAAAATCTATGGCTTTTTTTAGGCCCATTTCTGAAGGAGTACCGGAAATTAAACCGGCAAAAGTAAAAATAAAGATGGAGTTTCAGAGTGAAAGTGATGGAGTACTACTCTGAGTGAAATCTACATAACATGATCCACTTGAAAAATCACCTGTTCTTTTTGAAAATATAAAATTTTGTGCATGTTTTGTATTATATCTTTTATGTAAATTCAGTATGAACAGAGTTATTATAATGACGTAAAATCCAAAAAAATCAGAGAAAATTGTTGAGGTACATAGCATGAAATCTAAGTACATGGCAGTAATACCGTTTTTGTTTGCTTTTGGGGTATTACTGATATCAGGATGTTCAGTTACAACACAGAAAAGTACATCTTCACAGGAAAATATGCCAGAGATAATCATTGGAAATGACGATTTTCCACCTTTTAATTATTCCGATGAAAATGGAGAGCCGGCAGGGATTGATGTTGACATTGCAAATGAAGCTCTGGGACGCCTTGGTTATAAGCCGGTATTTACAAAGATTGTATGGGATGATAAAGATAAAGATCTGGAAAATAAGGAGATAGACTGTTTATGGGGGTGCTTTTCCATGGATGGCCGGGAGAATGATTATAAGTGGGCAGGTCCATATATGGTGAGCCGGCAGGTCGTCGCAGTCAATGAAAACAGTACTATAAAGAAGCTTAGTGATCTGTCGGGAAAAGTAATCGCAGTACAGGCTTCCACAAAGCCTGAGGATATCTTTCTTGACAGGACGAATCCTGCTATTCCATTGGTAAAAGATGTGTATAGCTTAGAAAACCGAAAACTGCTTTTTACCTCTCTTGGAAAAGGTTATGTTGATGCTATAGCAGCTCATGAAACTTCCATACAACAGTATATAAAAGATTACGGGGCAAAGATAAGAATCCTGGACGAAGCTATCCTGACTACAGGAATTGGAGTAGCTTTTCCCAAAAACGCGGATAGTGAACTTCCGGAAAAACTCACAGAAGTCTTTAAAGAAATGAGAAAAGATGGAAGTGAAGAGAAAATTCTAAAAAAATATCTTCCCGAAACCAGTGGATATCTGGAGGTGGATAAAATTGAAAATAACTAAACTGTTCAGACGGCAGACTCAAATCATCGTTATCACGGCGGGACTGATTCTGTTTCTGATAACTATAGTTTATTCTGTAAAAACTGACATAAAAGCAGTTGCCAGGCAAATGGACGAGACTCTGAAATATGTGAAAGAACAATGTTATATTTATAACAGATATAATGAAGCATCCCAAACAAAAGGTTTAATGCGTGCAATTGAAAATGCCCAGCAGGTTAATCGTAATCTGACGTATACAAAGGATGAAGTTACGGAGAATAAGCTGAAAATATATGCAGAGGAGCAGAGACTTACCGGAATTATTATACTTGATGCAAATGGAAAGGTAAAATGTGAATACAGTACAGACGATCTTAATTCATGGGCTTTACAGGATGAGGTTCAAAAGAAAACAGTGCTTGATGTAGCAGCGCATCCCCGGAAAACATACGCTGCAAGTATCGTTCTTGAGGATGGGTCACAGGTGGATCTGGCTGCATATGGACGTTCTGACGAAAAAGGCGTAATTATCACTTTTTATCATACATCGGCTGAGTATGCCAGAAATTATAATCTTACGATCCAGAGCCTTCTTAGTGGCTATGATACATATTCCAGCGGAATGCTTGTTGTGACAAATGGAAAAAATGTGGTTGCTTCAAATGACGAAAAGCTGATTGGCCAGAGCTGTGGAGATATTAATATTATCCAACAGGTAAAACAGAAACCAGCTAACAAACTAGTCCGTGTTTCAGACAGAAAATGCAGATATATTGGCAGAATGACTAAGGGACGCGATTACTATGTTTATATGTTTATAGATGAGCAGATGGCGTTTGCTTCTGTTTTTAAAAATCTGTTGGTCGTGTTGCTGTTGTATATTTTTGTGGCTGCTTCCGTATTTGCCTTCCGCAGGAGATCAAAAGCGCAATTGTTGAAGATTCAGATGATGCAGGAAGAAGCTTATAAGCAGAAACTTTTGCAAGAAGCTCAAAGAGCTGATATGGCAAATAATGCAAAAACAGAATTTCTGCAGCGAATGAGTCATGATATCCGAACTCCTATTAACGGAATCCGTGGCATGATCGAAGTGGCTGATTATTATAAAGATGATTTAAAAAAGCAAGATGAGTGCCGCAGGAAAATATGGGATGCTTCAGGATACCTCTTGGAGCTTATTAATGAAGTGCTTGATATGAGCAAATTAGAGTCAGAGGAAATCGTGCTGGAAAATAAGGATTTTGATATTAACAGGCTATTGCATGAAATAAGAGAAGTGATAGAAAAACAGGTATATGAACGTGGAATCAGCTTATCTGAAAAAGAATACAATCTGGAATATAGATATTTGAATGGGAGTCCGGTTCATTTAAAAAGAATCCTTATGAATATCATAAGTAATGCTGTCAAATACAATAAAGAAAAAGGAGTAATACTGCTCAGCTATTATGAAACACAGGTAGATGACAGGCATATACTGTTTGAGTTTCACTGCAAGGACACCGGGGTTGGAATGAGCAAAGAATTTCAGAACCATATTTTTGAACCATTTACTCAGGAAACAGGTGGTGCAAGATCTGTTTATGGAGGAACAGGTCTTGGTATGCCAATTACAAAAAAACTAATAGAGAAAATGGGCGGTACGATTAAATTTGAAAGCGAGAAAAATGTAGGAACCACATTCATGGTACAGCTTCCATTCCTTATTTCTACTGATATGAAGCAGGTAGAAGGCCAGGAAGATGATGTATCAATTGAAGGCATGAGAATCCTTTTGGCCGAAGATAATGAATTGAATATGGAAATTGCGGAATTTCTTTTGACAAATGCAGGAGCAGAAATTATAAGGACTTCAAACGGTAAGGAGGCTGTTGAAGCATTTGCAAAATCAGGTGTTGGTGAGGTCAATGTAATTCTGATGGATATTATGATGCCAGTTATGGATGGCCTGGAAGCTACCAGAGAAATACGTACAATGAACAGAAGTGATGCATCTGCTGTTGTGATTATAGCTATGACCGCCAATGCTTTTACAGAAGATAAGACTAAAGCACTAAAGTCTGGAATGGACGATTATCTTACCAAACCACTGGAGTCAGAAAAACTGATTCGTGCCTTAAGTAGATATAAACACAATTAACAGTAACGTTCTTATTAGCTCGATTCAGCCATAGAAACAGGGTGTGGTACGAAATATTATGCGTAAATTTATAAAATGGAACAGTAATTCAGACAAAGAGGGGTCATATCAATTGGACAATGATATGCCCCTCTGCCGATGTTTGTTAACTGATGCATTTTGTTTATATATTCCCTTATTTTGTACATGGACTCTTTTATATGGAAGGTGTATAGTGGATAAAAACTATATGATAAAGATTATGGAGGCATAAGATCATGGCTGACTTGATAAATTTTGTTACGCTGTTGAATGGAAAATTTGATAATAAGGATCAATTTGAGAAAATAAGTAAGACAAATCCACAGTATCCATATGCAAAGCATATCAATACAATATGTAATTCCAAAATTGCAAATCTCCCAAATGGTTTCGAAGGCGTATTTATGATTGAAGAGAGCTATTATTCTGTACAGGGAACTACCCGTTCTTCTTCACATTTGTTTCTTTTCATGGAAGAAAGCAATTCAATAAAACTTATTTCTTATGAGATACCGGAAGGATATGATAAAAAGAATTTTACTTACAAAATGTTCAAAGGTGCCGACTATGATCAGCTAAAGTGTTCTGCAAAATTTACTCCTGCATTTTTCAGAAAATCAGGTGATATATGGGAAGGCGGAAGTGTAAGTATGTTTTCTCCCGTATTGAAATTTTCTCTGCATGAAAAGTTCACTGAAAATCAATTGGAAGTAGCAGAGTCCATGGAAGTAAATGGGAAAAGAACTTTTGGTTATGATGAGCCGATTATTTACAAACGAATAAAATAGAACATTGACAGGGGATGCTCTGCTAAAAAAGATTGATTTGTTAAGAAGAGCAGAATTCCTAAAGAAAGAGGAGTACTTATGAACATTGTTTTTTCATCTGATAAGAAAGAATATAATACTATTAAAAAAGGTACTAAAATACTACTGGCTGAAAATGACGGTTTCAACCAAAATATAGAATTGTTTGTTAAATTTCAGGACAGACCAGAAATATTGATCAATAAAAGAAAAAAACAGATTCATATCATCTGCCGGGAAATATCTCATTATTACCGCGCACTTAATTATGCCATACATCATATGGAAGAGGATGAATTTCAATATCAAGAGCATGTCTGTTTTGAAAGAAACGGTCTTATGCTGGATTGTTCCAGAAATGCTGTATTTACAGTTGAAAAGGTGAAATTTCTGATCAGGACACTGGCAAAACTTGGAATGAATGTACTTATGCTTTATACAGAAGATACCTATGAAGTAGAGGGGCAGCCTTATTTTGGAGCTTATCGCGGAAAATACACCAAGGACGAAATAAAAGAGCTGGATGCTTACGCTTCCATGTTTGGGGTAGAGCTTGTTCCGTGTATTCAGACCCTGGCTCATCTGCACAATGCGCTGAAGTGGCCGGGAATGGATAAGATTCGTGATTCTGCGGACATTCTCCAGCCTGAAAAAGAGGAAACTTATCAGTTTATTGAAAAGCTGCTCAGCTCAGTAAAAGAGAATTTTTCTACCAACAGGGTACATCTTGGAATGGATGAGGCTGTCATGCTGGGACTTGGAAATTATCTAAAAGAAAATGGATATAAAAAAGGGTCACTGATAATCAGGGAACATTGTAACAGGGTCGTAGATATTTGCAGAAAATTAGAATTAAAGCCTATGATATGGAGTGACATGTACATTACAGCAAATTCTACAGGCGGATACTATGATCTGCCCGAAAACACGGACTGCTCCAAATGGGAAAAACCGAAAAAAGATCTAGGATTAGTATATTGGGACTATTATCATGATGATACCAGAACCTATGAAAAAATGCTGGATATCCATGCGCAGCTTTCGGATAACGTTATTTTTGCAGGAGGATCTTGGATTTGGAACGGAATTTCCCCCAATTATTCTAAGACCTATGCGTGTACCAAAGCAGCGCTTTCTACTTGTAAAAAATACAATATAAAAGAGGTTCTCTGTACAGCATGGATGGATAATGGTGCAGAAACCCCGGTGGATGCTTTGCTTCCGGGACTTGTACTTTTTGCACACCTTGATTTTCACAGAGACTATGACGAAACAATCCTTAAGCAGGAGTTCAGGAACTGCACAGGCGGAAAATTTGATGATTTTATGGCACTTGACAATTTTGATTCCTTATTCTTAAATACGAAAGAGAATAAAGAGGCTCAAAATCCTTCAAAATATCTGTTATACCAGGATCCAATGTTAGGCATTTTTGATTATCATGTGAAAGAATCAGGTGTCAATACAAAATCTTACTACCAAAACATACAGAAATGTATGAAGGAATGTGCAAAAAAAACAGGAAAATATCAGCTTTTATTCTCATTTTATGAAAAACTGGCGGCGGTATTAGCTGATAAAGCCGATTTGGGCATGTGTATAAAATCAGCATATGACAGATCGGACAGAGCAGCGTTGAAAGATATCAGTCAGAATGTTATTCCTGGAATCATCTGCAATCTGACAGATATGAAATCATCAAGAGAAAAAATCTGGATGAACGATGCAAAGCCATTTGGTTATGAGATTCTGGATATAAAAATTGGTGGCGTAATTACAAGACTTAAAAGTACAGGATACCGGATTGACAATTATCTGAATGGAAATGTGCCTCGTCTGGAAGAGCTGGAAGAGGAAAGACTTCCCTATTTTACCAAAGGAATGGACAAGCGGGAGAACTTATGGAATCGCATCATCAGTGGATGTGATTTGAATGACACGATCTGATAAAGGTAAATGAGGGGAATCAGGCTACGTATGAAAATTCTAGTGATTTTAATAATTTTTGTATTTGCATTGTCTCTCTTTCGAATGATTCCGGAATGGAGTAAAAATAATAATAAATGTTCTCACCAGCGTTATAAACGATCAGAAAATAACGGTTTATACAGGAAATCAAAACTATTCTCACAGAATGGTTTTGGTTTCCTTTTTTGCTGTTACAAATCAGTTACAACTGCAATATAGAATTTAATGTATAATTAACCTGTGAAAAGATAGTTATAAAAACATGTGAGGTAATAATTATGAAGGCGAGAATTCTTGTGATAGAAGACGAAATGTCAATCAATGACCTGCTATGTATGAATTTGGAGATTGCAGGGTATGAAACAGTAGGATATCTGGATGGAAATGAGGCATATGAAGCAATTATTCAAGATCATGCGTTTCAGTGTGCACTTGTAGATATCATGCTTCCCGGAAGAGACGGATATAGCCTGTTACCGAAACTGAAGCAGTATGAAATCCCCGTAATATTTCTTACCGCAAAGGGAGATATCGCGAGCAAGATAAAGGGATTAAAAGACGGTGCAGAAGATTATATTGTAAAACCATTTGAAATGCTGGAAGTGATGGTCCGTCTTGAAAAGGTACTGGAACGTAATGGCACTGTACAAGAACAGATTCAAATTGGTGATGTTATCATTGATACGTCTAGTCGTACTGTTACAAAAATGGGCATGGAAATCTATTTAAAGCCAATGGAATATAACTGCCTCATGGTGTTCGCCAAAAATCCGAATAAAGCACTGACCAGGAATCAGATTCTGCAGGAACTGTGGAATGAAGAGTTCTGCGGAGAAACAAGAACTGTGGATGCACATGTGGGTCGTATCAGGAAAAAGCTTGGCTGGCAGGATAAGATTAAAACAATTCCCAGAATCGGTTACAGACTTGAGGTGGATTTATGAAACTCTTAATAAAGATTTTTTTTCAGACTACATGTATTATTCTGTTGGTATCGTCAGGGATCTTTCTCTATACCACTTATTGTTGGAAAAATCAGAGTATACAGAATATCAACAGTTATGAAAGCAGTATATTCAGAACAAATATCTTACAGTTTGAAAATAAAACAAGTCTTTCCGACAATCAGAAACAGAATGCCGACAACGAAATGCGCCCCCAAATAGTTACTTATGCTTTTCGGCAGGTTTTTCATGACAGCGCGGTTTTATATCTTGATGGAAAAATGACCTATAATGGAACTGTTTATGAATTCGATGTAAAAAAGTTAAGAGAATTATGTGCAAGTAAGGCAAACAGGGTGGATCATGGCAGCAACAGTGACGGTCATGGCCCTATGATCAGTCAGATAAATGGAAGGACACTTTTGTTATTTTACTATGGCAATGTAAATATGGGATATCAGATTGTTACTTATAAAGATATAACAGATGTAATAGAAAAAAGTCATCTGCTGTTTTTTCAGACGGGTGGATTTACTTTATCTTTGATCGTGGTGATGGGAATTATCCTTTATTTGAGCCTTCGAAAAATCACAGCACCGCTTACAAGCCTAAGAGAAGCTACGCTTCTTGTTTCTGAAGGTATTTATGATTTTAAAGTACCGTCAGAGGGAAATACAGAACTTGCGCAGGTAGGTGCAACCTTTAATTTTATGACAGGTAAAATAAAAGAACAAATTGAAAGTCTTTCTAACATAAACCGGACACAAAAACAGCTTATTGGAAGTCTGGCTCATGAGCTGAAAACCCCAATGACTGCAATCATAGGTTATGCAGATACATTGCTTACTGTGCGCCTAACCCCGGAAAGGCAGGAGAAGGCTCTGATTTATATTGAAAATGAATGTCGCAGGCTTTCAAGACTTTCTATGAAAATGCTGGAATTAACCGGACTCTACGAAGCTTCGGAAGACTCATTCAATCCAGCTGAAATACAGGTGGATAATTTCCTGAAAGAAGTAAAAGAACTCATTGATTGCAGGCTTCAAGAAAAAAACATCTCTCTTGATGTATTTTGTGAACCAAAAGAATTGGTAAAGAAGTTTGATCAGGACTTAATGATAAGTGTAGTGACAAATCTAATTGATAATGCAGTCAAAGCTTCCAGGAAAGAATCTAAAATTGTGCTTGAGGCAACCCTAGACCATCTGATGGTTCAAGATTTTGGAAAGGGAATACCGAAAGAGGATCTGGAAATGGTGACGGAACCATTTTATATGGTAGACAAATCTCGTTCCAGGGCAAAAGGAAGTGTAGGACTCGGTCTTTCTTTATGTCAGAAAATTATAGAACTGCACGATTTCCAACTGAAGATTGAAAGCAATCCGGGAAAAGGAACTACCGTCTCTGTTTTCTGGTAATCACACTAACGTTTACATATCAGTTACAAATCGCGAAAGATTTGGCGTAATGCTCGATGATATACTTATAACAACCTTAGAAAGGAGATATTACCAGAAATGAGAAAAAACATAAAAAAGTTTGCAGGAATAGTGCTTTGTATTGGAATGTTTACAGGATGCGCACAGACCCCGGATTCTTCTTTGGTAAAGCCGAAGGGGAGCAAGGCTGTAGATGCTTATACGGAAGCGGATGATGTTAGCGGTTCTAAAGGAGAAGCATCTGAAAGCAAGAACGATGACGGTTCAGAGTCAAAGACAACCATCAGGAATCTCATCGATGCTCCTCAAAATTATAAAAGCCATGTGGAAGATAACAGTGCCAAGCTCGTGGTAAATACAGATGCAAGCGTAGAAATTCCGGAAGTGGAAAAGATATCTGCTATTTCTGTCACCGCGGCAGAAGTTACCCAGGAGCTTCTCGACCGTATTACAAACGCATTCTTCTCAGAGGCAAAACTTTATACCATTGATAGTTATTATGCGAAGACAAAGGATGAAATTAAAAAAACTCTGGATGAACTAAAAGAAGACGTTGCAAACGGAAATCTGGATCCGTATAACTATGGAACAGACGATGATGGGAATTATGTCTATGATATCTATGAAGATATTGAGACATGGGAACAGGAATACGAAACTGCTCCGGAAAAGAAAACCCTGACAGAGGCAAAACCTGTTGCCGGAAATTATTTCAATTGTGTTGCACAAATGCCAGACGATTCACAATACTACTATATGATATCTTCCGATGGCTCCGATACCTTGTCAGTCAAGATCAAGAAAGCAGCAAACAAGGGCGGGGAAAAAATACCGGAGGATGCAATGTGGTGTGATTACGGATATTCTGAAGAGGAAGAAAAACCCACAGAAGAATCTATCGGGCTGTCCCTGGATGAAGCAAAAAAACTTGTAAAGGAAAAAGTTGAAAAAATGGGCATCACAGATTTACAGTTTTCTAACTGGAATTACGCGGTGTGCAAAAGTTTTGAAGGCGATAATAGTTCAGGTAATTTTGGAAATGGATATAGAATTGATTATGCACGTACCATAAATGGTGTGCCGGTAACTCAGACAATTGCAGACGGTGGGGCATTGGAAGATATGGACAGCACGATGGAAACATGGTCTTATGAAAGTCTCTGTTTCTATGTCGATAAAGATGGCATAGAAAGCATGACTTATTCAAATCCCTACACAATTGGTAAAATAAAGACAGAGAATTTAAATCTTCTTTCGTTCAGCGAGGTTATGAAAATTTATGAAAAAATGATGGTGGTAACAAACGCTGATAATATGCAATATGAAAATTCCAGGGTCTATAATATTGATCGGATCGTTCTTGGCTATGCCAGAATATATGAGCCGTCTACTGACGCACACACAGGTATTTTGATCCCCGTCTGGGATTTTTTCGGCAGCATGACTTCAGAAAGTGAATATAACGGAGAAACAGAATCAAATACCAGTAAAGATCCGAATGAAAGTTTCCTTACCATTAATGCCGTGGATGGCAGTATCATAGACCGGAATCTGGGTTACTGACATGAGACAGGTATTTGGAATTGTAAGGTACAATTTCTTCGGATTTCTACGCAATCCCAAAGTTGTTTTTATATTTCTGTTAGAATTTGTACTTAGTTTCCTGCTTACAGGCAGAATCATGGTTGTAATGGAGACCTACGATACACCGGTACAGGCCATTGAACCATTTATCTGGACATTTGGGGATGGGATAGCAGTACTGTCCAGTTCACTGCTCTTGCTTCTTATGTTTTCTGACCTGCCGAAGATGACACCTATTACTCCATACCAGCTGACCCGGACAACCAAGAGGAAATGGCTTTTAGGTCAATTCATTTATGTTATTCTTGTAACTGTTTTATATACGGTTTTGATGCTGCTGTTTACGGCCGTGCTGTGTATGAAAAAGAGTTATCCAGGTAATCTGTGGAGCGAAACTGCGGCCATGCTTGGTTATTCAGAATTAGGAAAAAACCTGCAGGTCCCTTCTACAGTAAGAGTCATGGAAAGTATCTCACCCTATGGCTGTATGCTGCAGGTTTTCTTCCTTCAGTTTTGTTATTCGCTGACCTTAAGCTTTGTAATCCTTGTAGGAAATCTCTATAAAGGGAAGACTAAGGGGATGATTTTTGGCCTTCTTTACAGTGTCTTTGGTTTTTTATTGGACCCGAAAGTACTGGCTGCAATTTTACATAAAGAAAAATACGAAATGTATCAGGTAAATGTATTAATCTGCTGGATCAGTCCTCTGAACCAGGCAGTATACGGAAAACATAACTTAGGTTATGACCCATTGCTTCCGAAAATCACGCATTCCTATATGTTTTTTCTGGGTATTTTAGTTCTTCTTGCAGTTTTTGCAATTAACCGGATGAAAAAATATACCTTTGAATTTCTTGGAGAAAAGACATGATTGGAAGGGGGAAAACCTATGTGGGGTGAAACAAAACGTATGTTTTTTAATAAGAATTTTCTGGCAGCATGGCTGATAGCCTGCATCTCCATCGCCCTTGGACAGACTTATCCCAGCTTAAAAAAAGCACTGACATGTGGTACTTTTATCAGTATACTGGAAGGTTCCTTAAAAAGTCAGGCAGTATCTTTTGCCATTCCGGTAGCAGCCATATTGCCATGGAGTGATTCCATTCTGCAAGAATATAAAAGTGGATTTTTAAAGGAGATACTTCCCAGAACGACTCGCAGACAGTATATCGAAGGTAAAGTCTTTTCCATTATGGTATCTGGTTTTATGGTCTGGACGTTATCTATACTAACGGTACTTTTTATCAATTTTATTGTGTTCTATCCGCTGGAGATAAAGGGTGCTATTCAGAAAGAAGCACTTCTGGACTTACTCATGAAGGCATTTCGGACAGGACTTATCGGAAGTATCATAAGTACTTTCGGTGGAAGCTGCGGGATTTTATGGGATTCTGCTTACATGGCATATGGAATCCCTTTTGTAAGCTTTTATTTCGGAATTATCCTTCATGACCGCTATTTTAAGAATCAGATATGGTTTTATCCAGTAGAATGGATACTGGCTGATGAAAATTGGGGACCGGACAAAATAGGAGTTTGGCTATTTCTACTGTTGTTTTTATTAGTAATGCTGGGAATTCTGGGAGGTGTTTTATATGGAAGATTGGAAGAAATCTGAAGGGACATTTAATCTGGCCTGTGATCTGGAAAGAGCAAGTGGAATGATGCAGAACACCTGTGTAAAAATAGAACACGTGACCAAACGTTTCGGTGAAGACATCGTGTTACAGGAAGTAAATCTTTCCTTGAAAACAGGGAACGTCTATGGGATTGTTGGAAATAACGGTTCAGGAAAGACCGTCCTTATGAAATGCATCTGTGGGTTTCTTCCTGTAACTACGGGTACTATTTTTGTATTTGGAAAAAAAATAGGCCATGATGTGGATTTTCCTGAAAGTCTTGGAGTTATTATCGAGACTCCCGGTTTTCTTACACAATATACGGGCTTTAAAAATCTGGAGATCCTGGCAGACATGAATGGCCGGATTTCGAAGGCCGATATCCGCATAGTCTTAAAAAGGGTAGGATTGGATCCGGACATGAAGAAACCAGTCGGAAAATATTCCCTTGGAATGCGTCAACGCCTTGGTATTGCACAGGCCATTATGGAAGATCCTCTGTTTTTGATTCTGGATGAGCCGTTTAATGGACTGGATAAACATGGCGTGGAAGAAATAAGAGAACTTCTGTTGGATTTAAAAGCAGCAGGAAAAACCATTTTGCTGGCAAGCCATAATGAAGAGGACATCAGAATCTTATGTGACCACGTATATGAAATGGATGGAGGAATCTTAAGAGAAAGGACTGCCTGATAATGAGAAATTTATTTGTAAAAACGGCATTAGTATTGTGTACGACAATAATATTTCTTCCAGCTACCGTTTTTGCCACAGAGCCTCAAAACACGGAGATTACATCTGCTGAAGAAGGATTTACGGACTCAGATCCGTCCGTATCTTATGAGAATGACAACTCGTTAACCCTTGATGAAAAAGAGGATGATTCTACGAGTACCGAACCTCCGGCAGAGGATGAAAAGACTCCTGATAAAGCTGATACCGATAAAGAAAATCCGGATCCGGATATTTTTACATCAGGAGATGACTTTGGTGATGGTTCTAAATCGAATCCTTTTCATGTTGTAATAGACAGTGATAATCCGGAGGACGGTGACACCCCGCAGATAACAGATCCGGTTATAGACAACGGAGGGTATTCGGGCGGCGGGGGAGGAGGTAATTCAACATCAGACTCATCAAGTGAAAAAATATTACATAAACCGCAGGTATTATTAGAAGACAGCAATCTTTCAAGTGGACGATTGGAGGCTGGTTCTACAACAGAAATGTCGCTGACATTTCGAAATAAAAGCTGCAGTCAAAATGTATTTGGTTTAAAAATTTCCCTTTCTACAGAGAACAAAGGAATCGAATTTGAGAAAAACTCTTTTTATGTACAAGTCCTGGCTCCTGGTGAAGCAATTACTTTGGAACAGATGATTACTATAACAGAAAACTGTGATCCTGGCCAGGCTGTCATTACTTTTTCTCTGGATTATGAAGATTCGAAAGCAACGGCAACTACCGGTACAGAATTACTGTCTTTTCAGATCATCCAACCGGTTCGTGTTAAGCTGGAAGCTTCAGATATTCCATCTGTTTTGTACACTATGGATACAGTAGAGATCCCGGTAAAAGCAATGAATCTCGGAAGAGACAAAATTTACAATGCAAGTGTCAGCTTAAAGGCTGATGAATTAAGCTCAAACGATACTGCATTCTTAGGGACCATAGAGGCCGGAGATTTATCCCAGGGAAGTCTTCGCATATATGTAAAAGGAAAAACAGGAAAATGTGCAGGTCAATTAATTCTTACGTATGAGGATGCAGATGGCAAATCATACGAGGAAGAAATGAAATTTGATTCTGAAATCAAAGAAACCCAGATAAAGTCTTTAAAGGTTGAAGATGACCAGGAGAAAACCAATAACTGGTGGTATTCCATAGCTGCAGTTGTTGCAGTACTGCTTATTTCCATAATCCTGATTCTGGTCAGAAAGCTTCATAAGAAAAATATCCTTCTCGAAGAAGTGAGAAAGGCGGCTTCTCATTGAAAAGAAAAAAAATAGACAGCTTTACCTTATTTGTCATACTTCTGCTGGCATTGATACTTACATTATTAGGAATGCTGCTGGCAGGCATGAAAGAAGAAAAACGGCAATTTACTGTGCTGCTCCCACTTGGAGATCTGGCTTATGATGAAGATTTTTTGCAGAAAGCGAAGAAGATAAAAGGTATAAAAGAAATCTGGCCAGTCATAGAAGTCCCGGTTGTCATCAAAATTGAAGATTATACGGAAACAACGACTTTTTCAGGAATTGATATGAATGCGTTTGGAAAAAATCCAACTCAGAATGAACTGGGGAAGATGCCGTTGTTATTGCTGGGAAATGGTTCCCTACGGGATATGAAAGACTATAATAATCATGCCATTTCAAAAAAACAACAGGAAAAATTTTTAGAGATGGGTGAAAACCTGAATATTTTTTATTCCCTGGATGAAAAAGAGAAGGATACTTCCAAAGCCGCGGATGATCTTACCACTTTATCCGGCAATTCCGCAAGAGAACCGCAAACCTCATATATGCCCTGTAAAGCCGCTGTAGTAACAGAAGGCAACGAAATCTACATACCCATTTCCCAGGCACAGGATCTCTGCAGAGAAATAGGAGAGCCTTCTGAAATCAGTAAAGTATATCTAAAAATAAATGGAAAGAATAACCTGGAGAACGCAAAGAAATTACTTTCAGGAATTTAACATAATATATAGCAATTCGGCGATCGCCTTCGAAATGGTCTGGCGGCGGGTGTCCGGTTCTTCAAATTTTTCCGCAGCCCGGGCAGTTCTTGCTTTTTGCCCGTTTGGTACAGTGGATCTGAAAATCAATGCCGCTGCTTTAAATAGGTGTATCAATTTGTCTGCTGTACGACGGCTTTTTTTCTTTTGCCGTCGTGCGGCAGAATGGTTTGGTTATTATTGGTGAACGGCGTCCGCTTCTTCTTGTGTGAGCTGACCATTTTTAACTGCATCAGAAATGGCTTTGTCTAATTCCTCAACTGTGGAATAATCTCCAATGTGTACTGTTTTTCCGTTATCTTTTGTTACATCAACACTATAAGAGGAAACTACATCTTCAGTAGGTGGAATCATGGAGTAGGTATCGCCGTCACCGTTGTCTTTGGAATACAATACTCCTTTTTTGATACTTTCCAGAGTTTCTTTATAGCTGTCCATCATAGCAACTACGCTTTCCTGTGTAAATTCATGGAATACGCCTTCCCCATCATACCAACCATCTCCGGTTCCAATCAAAGATTCCATTTCTTTTTTCTGTTCGTTCATCCACGCCTCATATTCATCAGCTGTCCACCACTGCACATCTGGTGCTGCATTGTTCTTCTCATAATCTGCCTCGGTAACCCAATTTTTACCGTCAACGCTGATTTGTCCACCGTCTGTATCCTGATAGAGAATATCTGCGCTGGATGTGTTTCCCGTTTCGGATGTTGAAACCTTTGGTGTGTCCGAAGCCAATGCGCTTGCATAAGTAACCCCTGCAATGCTTAAACAGATTGCTCCGCACAAGCCTATTGCCAAAATTTTTTTGTTCTTCATAGATAAGACCTCGCTTTATAAGAATTATAGCTGCCCTCTTGAGGACAGCTATAATATAACAAAGCAACTTGGATATAGTTTGCATGGATTATGGATTTTAGATGGAGTTGTCTAC
>OLQL01000734.1_pt1 | contig 32034 bp, 26 predicted proteins | sample 1672971 | NCBI WGS metagenome assembly OLQL01 (sample SAMEA3136742, study PRJEB25190) | human gut metagenome | biome: human gut; feature: human-associated habitat; material: faeces | place: Austria | collected 2013
CGAGATGTTGCCTGAAGAAGCTTATTTTTCCGTCCAAGAAACCTTGACCAGTCCACCTAACCGGACCGATTCGGTCCAACTATTTGTCCGCGCCCCCTGGTTACGACGAAGAAATTCGTCTCGCCCATCGAGCGGTCCATAAGACCTAAGAAAAGCCAATCGGCGTTTTGGCGACGGCCGAGCTGATCTTTTCCGCGATTCGGCGAAGCGAGAAGAAGACGAGGTCGCATTCGCTTTTAGCTGCAATTTCGAGTTCGCCGTTGCAGGTGTCGAAGTTTTTCTCGCCGGTTTCTGCGGGCTCGTTCAGGACATTGCCTTCGGAGTTGCTTGGGTATGTTGCGATTCCTTTTGGCCCGCCGTCGCAGGTGGTGGAGTGCGTCGCATTGGCCTTAAGTAAGCTGTCGCTTCGGGTGCCGCCCTCGCGAGCCGGTTTTGCAGCGTTTTTGGCATCGTCTACATAGATTAGCTCCTTGAGCCAGCTTGGGGCGCCTTTCTGTCGCGCGGTTTTGTCGATCCTCACGATTCTTCCTTTCATGCGTTGGTGTTGCGAGTTCGTCGTGCGTAAGGGGTTAGACAATCCATCCCATGTAGCTCAGATACAGAGGCGCTGCGCCGTAAGCGATTTCGCGTGCGATGTAGGGCGCGAGTTCCCAAATAAGAGCTGCGGTGGCGCCAATGGCCGCTCCCCAAAAGGGGATGAAGAAAACGCGCTCGCACGCTGCGTCTTCGCAGGTGGTTGTGGTTTCGTCTTCGCATGCGCTGGTGCTTCCGCATACGCTGGTGCTTCCGCCCTCATTCTCGACCTCGCTTCGGCTTGCTTTTTCGTGCATGCTCGTGCCTCTGCCTCCATTCATGCCTCCATTCGTGCCTTCGCCTTCGCCCTCTTCTTCGCCGCTAAACGGATCAATTAGGGTTTCCGCAATCAGGAGAGCCGCGCTGCCCAGGCAGCCAACCAGCGCCCAGTTCGTGATGCGGTTGAACGCGTCGGCGTCCGAGCCGTTCACCGCGCATGCGGTGACGACCTCGATGAGGGCCGGCAAGCACGCGATCACGAGTGCCGTAAGCGCGTTGGCAGGGCATTTTTCGGAAATCGTGCACATACCGAGCGCACTCAGCGCCACCACGAAGGCAAAGGCGTTGAGTTCGCTCAAAGAGCTCGAGTCGATGAACACCGCGCCAATCACGCGCATGCAGACGAGCAGCATGAGCGTGACCGCTACGAAATCGATACGCTCCATCGAGCGTGACATGAACGCCTTGAACAGGCCTTCGATTGCGAGCGCGATGCAGGCTTTAATGGATAAGAGGTCCCCGAAGAAGTCGTCCAATTCGTCGTCGCGGTTGTTGCGATCGTCGTCGTAAGGTGCGTCGAAGTTGCTCTGGACGCCGCCGGTGCTTTCGTCGGAGCTTTTGTCAGAGCTTTCGTTGTGGGTGCTGTCGTTGCTGCTGCTGTTGCCGCCGCCAGTGTTACTGGTGCTGCCGATGTCTCTCTTGTCGCCTTCCTTATGAAATTCGTCGTCGCAGCTGTAGTGATACTTGCTTTCGGGGGAGTGCATCACGAACCCTTTGTCGGTTCCGATTCCTCCGTAGTATTTCTTGCCCATGGTTCCTCCTTGCGCGTGGCTATCGAAGTGGGAGAGGGTTGAGAGGGCCGCTTCCTCGTTTGCCGCCGAGCTTGCTCGAGAAATCGTTCATGGCCGTTCCTTTCGTGCATTGGCTTTTGCCAACCATATGGAAAACGGGCGCAAAGTTTTCTGGAAAATGGGAAGGGTCGTCGGCGTGGCTGATGGCGACTCGTCGGCGGACCGGTGCGCGCAAGCATCATGGGGCCATTGCGATATGCGTTGCCGAATTCGTCGCCTGCATTACGGCCTTCTGACTTGTCGGTGCCCATGAGAAGCATGTAGAACGGCTTGGGAGGCACGCCGGGCAGGTCGTTCGGAAAGCTCGTCGGGCAGATTGCTCGGAAAGCTCGCCAATCGGATTGTTTGGACGGGCTACCGAGAGGGCATTGCGGGCTCGCGGGGCTCATTTGGCAGAAAACGCCGCTAGGGGGCCTCGTTGCGGGGTTCGGATTTTGGGCGTCTTGGGGCAATTCGTGATGGATGATTCTCTGACCTGCGGTTTTCCTTCTTGGTAGGAGAGAGCCTTTCCCGATATAGTCGAGCGGCCTCTGCATTTCCTGTCGGATGAGGCCCCCTAGCGGCGTTTTCTGCCAAACGGGGACATTTTCTTTGCAATCAGGCCCCCTATTGGCGTTTTCTGCCAGGGGAAAGCGTGAAGGACGCGAAAGACGAGGGGCGTGGAGTGCGAAAGCCGGGGAAGGTTGGGCGCGAATCGAAGGGGACTGAGGGCGAATCGAGGAAGGCGGGAAGGCGCGGAAGGTGCGGTGCAAAGGTAGAGAGAGCGGGGTGTGAAAAGTGCGAAAGCCAGGAAAGGCGGGGTGCGAATCGAAGGTCGCTGTGGCGTTTTCTGTTGAGGGAAGTGCGAGAAGGGTGGAGTAAGAATTGGAATGGTGCTGTTTTTCAAAATCCTAGCGCTCGTTTTTCTCGCAGCAGTTCTCTCATCTGTTAAACGCTACGAGCATTTAACACGAGCATTTAACAGGTTTTCGTGCGGCGTTTGGCTTGCGGCGCAAATTACAATGGACAGCAAGGATAAAAAGGCTTCGTGGGAAGGTGCTGTCGTGTCAAAGGACGAGTTTGCCGAATACGAGCATGGCGCCAACGAAAGCCATGGCGACGACGAACGCCGCGATGCCAACGAGGATGGAGCTGCCGCCGGGAAAGCTGCGGCCGACGTTGCCGCTGCCGCTGGGGAAGCTACGGCCGACGCCGCCGCTGCCGATGATGCGGTCGCGGGTGCCAACGCCGGCGAAGGCGCCAACGAAAGCGCCGCCGCTGCCGAAGACGCCAACGCCAAGGCCCGCCGTCGCGCTCATCGGGCGGCCATTCGCGCTCAGCGCAGGCAGCGGGGCGCTTTTGGGCAACAGGGCTCCGAGTGGGGTGGCCTGCCGTATTCGGACGCGCTGCTGTAGGAGGGCCTCGAGCATGCGCGCGTTATCGCCGAGAAGCGAATCAGCGGTACGCCGCGCACTGCGGAAGATTGGCTCGACAACAACGCGGAAGTGAACCTCGCGCTGCTTGCGAAGGCGGGCCGCCTCGCGCGGGAATGCCTCATTGAGGCGCACCTCGATGCCGTCTATGCGACCACGAAGGGGTACAAGCGGCTTTTCGAGGCGCACGACCTGGGCGCCGAATACCACCGTGCCGTGCGCCTTGCGGTGGAAGATTCGATAGATAAGTTCAATTTGTCGGAAGGCCACGTGCTGAACAGCTGGGTTTCGACAAACAAGAAACCCGTGGAGCGTCGCCTGTGCGAGTGCTATGCGCAGAAAACCGCGCTTCGCAGCGAACATGAGGCGCGGAAATATTTTGCGATTATCAAGGCGTATCGAAAACTCGAAGATTCATTGCAAGGCGCACGCAGGCCGACCGAAGACGAGCTGCTTGAAGCCCTCGCGGAGCACACGGCAACGCGTGGGTTGAGCCGGGAAGCCATGCTCGACATTCTTGATCGTGGGTCCGATGGCGTGCACAGAGTGGTGTTCTCGGCGGCGTCGCCGTGCAATCGAGGGGCCGCATCTGCGGGCGCGTGTGCGAGCGTGGTTCCTGCTGCGAAGCTTGCGGCTGGCGCAATGGATGCTGTGAGCGTCGTGGGAACCATCAATGGTGCGGAAGATGCGGACGCCGCGGGCTCCGCGGGTGCCGCGTGGGTTCGGCAGGTTTCGGGCACTGAAGCCGTTGCCGAGACGGGATGTGTCGCGCGCACCGAAAGCGCTGCAGAAAAAAATCGCGTTGCGCTTTCTGCGGGGGGCGTAGGCGCCACGCGTGTCGCAAATGTGGCAGAAAAGCAATGCGTTGCGGGTTCCGAAAGTGCCGCGGGCTCCGCATCGATGGGCGGCGAGCCGGTCGTTCATGATTCCGATGCGCTCATCTTTCGAAACGGCATCGAACAAGATATGACTCCGCTCGAACGCGCAGTGTACAAGGCTCGTATCGCCCCCGTTATCGACGCCGACGCGCGCCTGCAAACGCTCGCGAAGACGGCCGAGGGAATTCGTGTTTCGTGCGGGCTGCCGATGATGCAGGCCGACCGCGTGCGACGCATTGAACTGCGCCTGCGAGAGCGCTTCGTGCTCGGTGGCGAGCTCGGCGTGTATTCGGGCGCCGAAACTTCGACCTGGCTGCGTCAGGAGCGCTCGCGCCTCCACAGCGATTACTGGCTCTTGGACCTGTTGGCGCTGCGCCTGGCCGAGATGTTTCCGAAGCAATCGGCGCCTTCGAGGGCCAAGACCAAATCCACGGTCGAAGCAAAAGCCAACGATGCGTCGGCGGCTCGCCCGCAAACCGTGGGCGTTACGCGCGACGATTGCTACAGCATGCTGCTTCCGATGGCTGTCAAAACAGACGATTTATCGGGGAAGAACGGAAACGGATACGCGAAGGCGCTGTGGGAAAACAAGAAGCTGTCCGAGGATGCGGCCGAAAAAGAAGGCTGTCTTCAGGCGTATGAGGAATATCTCGAAAATCCGCTCGCCGTTGTGCGGGACAAGATGCTCGCGAGGGTGCCGGGCGAGGCTTTCTCTGAAGAGGACCCGTGGCGCGTGCTTCTGTGGCATTTCTTCTTCGATGAAGCGACTGACATGGAAATCGAGGAATTCGTCGCGGCGCTCAAAGATGCGCTCATTCACGATGCGGCGGTTACGGGGTCGAGCGAGTACGTCGCATCGACGGCGCGCGCCTATGTGGTGAAAAGGCTGCTCGCGTCGGCAGCGGCGCGCGGCGACGGCTGGGATCGCGCGCTTGAGCATGCGCTTGGTCTTATGTTGTGCTGGATGTTCGACGTTGAATGCGCCGACGACGAATCGGTGGCGCTTGCGAACGACGGCCTGCTTACGGGCGGCGGCGTGGCGCCTTCTCGCAAGAAGCCGAAGGCGGGCCGCGTGCTTTCGTTTGACGCGTATATCGTTGACGGCCCTGCGCGTATCGACCTCGAAGAGGGCCGTGAGTTGCGCGTTCATCCGTGGCTTCGCCCGCGTGTGGGCATTGGGCATGCGTTCGAGAAAGACGAATGCCGCCAGCTTGGGTGCCGCCGTGCGGAATTCTCAGGTGAAGAGGCATGGGGTGCCATGAACCTTCCGGGGCAGCAGGAATGTTTGTCCCTTGGCGCAAATGGTCGCGCGCAAGACCCGGTTTCCAGAGAGCATGCCTTGTTGCTGTATGCGGGAAGCGAACCGCAGGGCAAGGAAAAGGGGTGGCTTGTCTTCGATTTGGCGTCCACGAATGGCACGCTCATCGTGCGTTCGAATGCCGATGGAAGCATGTCGAATGTGATTGCCGGCTTTGGTGCGAACAATTACGCCGATGCGAGGGCGCTGTCGTTTGGGCCTGCGTGCGCGGGTGATGAGCTGCTTCTGCGCGAGGTGGCCAGGCGTGCGGGTGCGGCGGTTCAGATGCGCGGAGCGTGCATTATGCCTGGTGACACGCTCGTGTTCGGCTTTGCCGTGATGGAAGATGCCAACGGCGTGGTTTCGTTCGGCGCGCGAAACGGTGCGTTGTACCTGCGCGTGCGCGAGGCTTAGCGGGCGCGTTTGGCGCGAAGTTGCGTCAAAAGTTTGAATCATTGTGGGATTGGTCTGGTGGAGACTGCGTGGCGCGAGTTTTTGCGGGCGGTCCCAACCGGCGGCCGATGCGCGCCGCTACGGCGTTAACCATGAAGTAACGCTTATCGTCGAAGGTCGGGAATCGCGGCTGCTGCTCTTGAGGGTCGCAATGCGGGCACGTTCGACTGCGTGCACATGGGCATTCAGTCTAGCGAACTGAAACGTTCACCCAGCCCGAATGCTGCGAAGATGCGATGCGGCTTCCCTCGACAAGGGCGCAGCTTAAACCGGGGCGCAGTTCGAGCACGTTCGTGGTTGAAAAGCTCGGTTGCTGCACATAAAGCGGGCGCTCGCTTGTGTTGGTCGCGATCCATCGGCCTTGGTCGCTTTCGTCGGGATGCACGGCAAGCCCGCCAATCGTGCGCGGGCACTTGCTCGCCTGGCCGGCATCGATGCGCGTCGCGACGGAGCAGGTGTAGAAAATGATGCAGCGGGAGCATGCGGTGGCATTGCCTGCATAGGGCGTATTGGTGGCGTATTCCATGGTTGCTTCCTGCGCTTTCGTTGCTGAAGTTGTTTGACCTGCGACTATGCGTGCGGTCGCAGCGGCCGAACTGCGCCCGCGTTGCGGTTGGGCCGTATCTGGATTGCAGCCGAGCTGCGCACGCATTATGGCGAAGTCTGCGCCCGCTTGCGGATGGGCAGCGCTTGCATCGCGGTTGGGCGGCGCTGCGTTGGCATCGGCCGTGGTCGCTGGCCATTTCTGTGCGATTCGCCGCGCGGCTTCGCCCTTCGACCTTGCGGCAACCTGTTAAACGCTACGAGCATTTAACAGGTTCCAGCCCGCGGCGGCGCCGTGCGGCCAATTCTCCCGATCGCTTCGGGCGACTTCAACGCGCAGCGTGTTTTCCGGTCCCCGCTCGTTGTGCGTGATTCTGCCTTAGCCCATGTGCGGCCCTACTCTGCGTGTTCCGCGAAGCCGTTTTCCCTAAGCCACGCTTTCGCGGGTGGGAAACCTTCCTTTTGGCGTGCCTCGTCGTGCGCGGCCGACTTTCTAATATAGGAAAGCCCGAGCTCGCGATTCTCCTCGACGTGGTGAACCGCGCCCTGCGCGATGTAGGACCCTGAATACAGGGCGCATCCCAGGAAGAACTGCGCCACCACGGCTCCCTTCGCCGCCGCCTCGCCCATAAACAGCATGACGTCGGCTTCCGAATACTTGATCGAAGTTCCCCCGAGGTTGTCGCGGGCGCAAATGGCGAGGTAGTACAGGGCGCTCACGCAGCCTTGGCGCGCGAGCCGCTCGAACACGCCTACTGCCTGCGCATAGTGTCCCGAGTTGAACTCGTCAAGCGCTTGCGCGAGCGTGCCCGCTTCGAACGAGGGCGCGTCCTGCGCCAAAATTCGTCCGCCGCCAAGGGCGGCGTTCAGGCCAAGCAGGTGGAGCTCGTGGCGATACGATGCCTTGTCGCGCGGTAGGGCATTCTTCAGCTGCGTTGTGGTCGGACGCTGGGCGGCGTTGATGGCCAGGCATGCTCCGAGCGTCGCGCGAAGCTTCGCGTCGAACGCGTCGACTGCGGCGCGTGCCGCCTTCTCGACGGCAGCGGCGGATTCTTCGATGCCATACGTCGCACGCAGGGTTTCGGCGATGTCTTTCTTCAAGAAATCGAGCGTCTCGGCGTCGTGCGTGAAATCGTTGAGTGCAGCTTCCTCGAGGTAGATGCCTTTTTCTCGTCCGCGCTCGATAAACCCGGGAAACGGCGCAGCCGAGCGTTCGTGCGCGAGGCGTTCGCGCTCGTCGGTCCAGGCGGAGTCGTATCGAAGGCTGCCGTCGCTATTCTGGGCGACCGCGCCATATGCGGGCGGCTTGTTTTCGCCTGCGAGCAGCGCGAGCATCGTGGCTGCTAGCGAATACGCGTCGCTGCCTTTGCGCAGGTCGGCTTCATCGCTCGAAGGAAAGCAGCATTCCGGAGACGAGAAGCCCTGCGTCCCCCAGGCGAGTCGAGCCTGGTCGCGCGAGGTTTGCGCGATGCCGAAGTCGATGAGGCGCACGCATCCCGTTGAATCGAGCAAGATGTTGCTGGGCTTCACGTCGTGGTGGATCACGCCTACGCGAAGTTCCGTTTCCGCCGTGGCGAGGAAGGCGATGACGGGCGACATGGTCGAAAGCGTCTCCTCGACCGTCATGCCTCTTCCCGTGCGGCGAAGGTGCTTCGCAAGGGTGTCGCCATCGAGCCACTCCTCGACGATACAGCTTTTTTCTTGGGCGCCGACTGCGTGCGGCATGCACACGGTGCCATGCGCGAGGGCATTGGGAAGCACGCGGAAGTTCGAGAATCTCTTCAGTGAGCGCCATTCAAGCAGACTTTCTTCGTCGTTTTCGAACATCTTCACTGCGATGGGTGTGCCGCTGGGAGTGTGCGCTTTGAAAATGGTCGCTTGCCCACCGTGGCTTACTGCTTTCTCGAATGCGAGATTTTGCGGCGTTTGGCGAATGTCGCTGTGCTCGGGTGTGGCAGGGGTGAAAAGCAGCTTGTGCGAGAAAGGGGTGCTCGGTGCCGACATGGCGCCCGAATCCGCCAGCGTAGGCGCTGACGCATCTGCCAACATGAATGTTGCCGATGGCAGGGTCGCCGCCGCGGCTTCCGGCATCGCTGTCGAGGTCGACGACCCCGTTCCCGTGAGAAGTTCTTGGCTCATGCCGACCTCCTTTGCGCTCAGACCTTCGCGTGCGATGTTGCTTTGTGATTACGCTAAGGATAGCGTAACTACCACACGGCGGTCGCTCTTAGCTGCTGTTTCGTCGAACGTTCCGGTGTTCATGGAGGTTGCACCTTCATCGCCGCGGCCGATCGCCTCGATAGAGCCGGGGTTGACGCCCGCTGCAATCAGGGCGTCGCGCACGGCTTCCGCGCGGCGCTGGCTCAAGTCGACCAGGTCGCTGCGCGAGAATGCGGGCGAGGTGGCAGTGTAACCTTCGACGATCACGGTGGCGCCGCTGTTGCTCGTAATGGTGCCTGCGAGCTCGGCGAGCGTCGTTTTGGCCTGGGTGGGGTCGATGAATTCGGCGGAGTCGCCCACGAAGGCGAGCACCGTTTCATTCAGAACAACCTGGGCGCTCTGGCCGCGCTCAAGGTGGGGGAAGCTGAGCGAATCCTGTTCGAAATCGATGGTCGAAACGGTTGGCAGGTCGGCGTCGCAGCCAAGGCGCGTGAGCACGTCGGGCTCGACAATCGCCACGCCGCCGGTCGCTTCAACGAGAGTGGGATAGAGGCTTTGGAGCTTTGTCGCGATGGAGTTTGGGATCACCTGCTCGCCGCTCGCCTGGCCGAGGCCGTAGAAGTGCACTTCGATGCCCGAGAAATTCGCGAGAGCGCCCATGCTTGCCAGCTGGTTCGCGATGTCGTTCGCATCGGCGTTCAGAAGGTCGCTCGATCCGGCCAAAAGCCCCGTGGGGTTCAGCCCTGAGCTAATCACGTTGATCACCATTTTCGAGCCGTTGTCGTGGGCGCGCAGCTCGTTGGCGGCGTTGTTGAGGGCGGAAAGGGTATCGATCTCGCCGGTTTGGGCGCGGGCGCCGCACACGCTCGTAAAGTAGTCGGCGAGGAAGGAATCGATTTCTTTCTCTTGGCCGGCCTGCGAGTTCTTCGTGGTGGCGAAGGTTTTCCCGTGCGGGGTCGAATTTGCGTCGCAGGTGAGGTAACCCGCGTAATTGCCCTGCTCAATGGCCGCCTTTGGATAGGCGAGACACGTTGTGGGAATGCGGAACGCGCTGTTCTGGCTAGCGGAAGTCACGACCATGCAGCTCACTGGCTCGGTAATGGTGGATGAATCGACCGCTGCGGGGTCGATGGCGTAGCTTCCGGGCGCAGCGCTTTGCGTGCCGCTGGAACCCTCGGCCGCGCAACCCGTGGCGAATGCCGCGATGAGAAGCGTGAGCAGAAACGATGCTGCGATGGTTGCCGTGCGAAGGACGGTGTTGTTCTTGAAGCTCATGGCAATCGGTCTCCTTTACGCTGCTTTTGCCTGGTCAGAGGCGGAGTTTTCAGTGTCTATGGCGTCGTTGGCGATGTCGTTGGGGGTGTCGCCCGCGGTCGGGTCGCCTACGGTCTCGCTGGTGTCGACTGCGGTTTCGGCGTCGGTAGCGGTGCCGGTCGGGTTGGCGGCTACAGCGTCAACGTCGGCCGCCGCGTCGCCGCCTTTGCCAGGGCTGTTGGCCGTTGTCTCATTCGTCGCTGAGGCTTCGGCTGTGGGGGCTTTCTGCTCGGCGGCAATTGCATTGGGGTATTTCTTTGCGATGCGCGCGTCGAATTCCGCGGAAAGCTTGGCGAATTGTTCGCGTTCCGTCTTGCGCTGGGCCTCGATTTCGTCCACGAAGCCGATGAAGCAGTTGTGGCTGTCGTCCGATTTCGCGACGAGCTGCTGGAACACCTGCTCGCACGAACCCTTCGCCGCGGCGATGCTCTGGCGTCCGGCGGCGAGCGCGACGCGGGCGGCGGTGGCGATATCTTCGTCGACGTGGTTCTCGATGATGCGCATGCGCTCGATTTCGGCTTGCAGGGCTTCGGCTTCTGCGCGAATGTCGAGGCTCTTAATAAGGAAGGCGGCGATGGCTTCACCAAGCGCGATGCCCGCCATAATCAGGACAAACGCCATGCCGTCGATCGAGAGGCCGGAAACGACCTCGCCCGAGACGCTCGTCGTGGTCGAGGCCGCTTCGGTGGTCGCACGCAGGAAGGCGCCGGCCATGGCCACGAAAAGCGATCCGATAATCGCGCACGCGGCGGGGCCCTTCTCGCCAGCGGCGATTTTCTCCGACGCGACCCAGGGCAGAATGATGAGCAAAAGGCTTTGGGCGATGGCTACGAGCCCGGCGAAAAAGTTGTTCGGGCTGAAGGTGCCGAACGGGTCAACGTCGAGGAAGACGCACACGGCTGAATAGTCGAGGCCTGCGTTGGCCAGCGCCAACATACCAAGCAGTGCGGTGCTCGTGACTTTGTTCATGGCCTACTCCTTCGTCTCGAGGGTTGCGCGAGGCGCGCGTGTCTGACTGGTTTGGCGAGCTTGACGGGCTTGACGGGCTGCGCGTTTCGGGGTGATGCGCTCCAGACGCTGTTCGGCCTGGATGATCTGGCTGCGAACGGCTGCGCGATAGGTGGATTCCATCGTTTCGGTGTAGCGGGTGAGCGCCTCCTCGATTTCCGCGAGGTGCTTTTCGGCCGTGCAGGCGGTTTCGTGGTAGAACAGGCCCACGCCGGTTTTGAAGAACGTCGCGTAGCTGTCGGAACGCGCGAGCTGGCGGCCGCGTTCCTCGTCGTAGTTGGGCGCTTCGGGAATGACGAGGCCGATGCTCGCGGCCGGGTTGCCGATTTCCTTCTTCGAGGCGGAAGGCGAAACCGACATGCGGGCGGGGCCTTCAGGCAGGGTGATTTTCTTGCGGAACAGGTTCATTTCCTAGCCCTCCTTCTCGATGACGTCGACGTTGCGCGTGCCCAGCACGCCGACGAGGTTGTAGGGCGGCTGCACGTTTCCGCGGCGCGCGGCCCATTTGAGGTGCGTGTCGCTGAGCACTTCGTAGTTGCAGGCGGTGAAGGCGTGGCGCGCTTCGAGCGCTTCCGATGTGCGGTTCACCATGCGGTTCGCGCGTGTCTGCATGGCGGTCCAGGCGGAAAGCTCGCTTTCGACTTGGTGCGCGGCCGCTTCGCGTTTTGCCACCTGAACGGCCTTGTCGTGCTGTTTGATGGCCTCACGGTCGGCCTCGGGCAGCGCCGAGATGTTGCGGTCGTCCACATGGACGGGCTGATCAACCGCGGCTCGGGCTTCGTTGACCGCGCCGCTGAGGCGACTGCAGGTTTCCTCGCACACGGCTTGAACCTCTTTCGCCGTGTTCATGACGCGGCTCAGCTGGATTTCCTGGAGGCTCTGGTCGCTGCGCGCGGAACCCTCGAGCTTCGAGAGGAAGGGCGAGTTGCAAATGTGGTCGGAGGTTTTCTGCTTAACCTGTTTCGACCACAGGATGCCGCTAATGGCGGTGGTCCACTTCTTCGGCGAGAAAATCGCCCTGCTTGTGATGCGTATGTTGCGGTCGAGCTTGTCGAGCTCGAGGTCGATCCACCCCAGGGCCTCTTCGCACTCCTTGATTGTCGTGATCGACGTTGGTTTTTTGACTTTGCTCATGGCGCGCTCCTATCTTTTAGTTGTTGCATTTGGGAGCCGAATATCGAATGCTTTCAGATGCAATGCAGACTCTGGCGGGCAGGGATGCCGACATGACGGCTGAGGCGACGGGTGCGACCTCGCAAAGGAGAGTGGCATCCTGCCCCGTTCGGGAAAGGCCGCGAATTAGCTGGATGAGGGGCGACGCGCCACCTCGGATCTCTTTTGGGAGGTTGCGGTCCGGGCGCTCGGGCAGGCCCCGCCGCATCGCAGAAGGGAGCCGGGAATGATCTACGCGGGTGTGGACATCGCCAAGACGGACCACGTCATAGGGGCGGTCGACGAGCGCGGGGCGGAGATGTGCCCGCCGATGCCGTTCAAGAACACCGAGGCCGGGCTCGAGAGGGCCGTCGCGTGGCTCGAGGGCCTTGCGGGGTCGCCGTCCGACGTCGTCGTGGGCATGGAGGCCACCGGCCACTACTGGATGGCGTGCTACTCGTTCCTCGTCGCCCGAGGCTACTCGGTCGCCGTGATAAACCCCATGCAGGTCAAGGCGGTGCGCAAGCTCAAGGGGCTCGACAAGGTCAAGAACGACCGCGTCGACGCCGGGCTCATAGCCGAGGCGCTGCGCATAGGCCAGTACGACGAGACCAGGCTCGCCACCGACGAGATGGCGTCGCTGAGGTCGCTGTCGCGCTACCTGCAGTCGCTGCGCGGCATGGTGGCGGAGCTCAAGACCCAGTGCATATGCCTGATGGACGCCCATTTCCCCGAGTACGCCGGGATATTCTCGGACATGTTCGGGGCCGGCAGCCGCGCGGTGCTGTCCAAGTCCCCGCTGCCCTTCGAGCTGGCGCGGAGGCGCGCCGACTCGCTCGCCCGCGACATCGCCGAGGCGTCCAGGCGCGGCGGCAAGTCGTCCGGCTACGCCGCGAAGATCAAGGCCGCGGCCAAGTCGTCGATCGGCGTGAGGCTCGGCCAGGAGGCGGCCTCGTTCCAGGTCAAGTCCCTGATAAGGCAGATCGAGTTCGCAGATTCCGAGTGCGCCGGGGTCGAGGCGAGGCTGAGGTCCCTGCTCGACGAGGTCGAGCCGCTCGTGCTGACGATACCCGGGGTGTCCTACGTCACGGGCGCCCAGATAGTCTCCGAGATAGGCGACGTGTCGCGCTTCCGCAACGCGCCCGCCCTGGTGAGCTACGCCGGGCTGAACTCGTCGGTGAGCCAGTCCGGGCAGTTCGACAGCGGCGGCGGCCCCATAACCAAGCACGGCTCGCCGTACCTTCGCCGCGCTTTGTGGCTGGCGGCCAACCGCGCCAGGCAGTACGACCCGGGGCTGCGCGCCTTCTACGACAGGAAGCGCGCCGAGGGCAAGCCCCACCGCGTGGCCGTCACGGCCGTGGCGAGGAAGCTGTGCCACATCGTGTTCGCGGTGATGCGCGACCAGGTCCCGTACGACCCAGGGAGGGAATAGGGCAATCCAAGCAAAGGGCATCGGAGGCGGCCCCGCCGCCTGCTTCGCCATGCCCGGAAAGCATTCGATATTCGGTTCTCAAGCTGCAACGTTCGGACAATTAACTGTTCTCGAAAACTTACGGTTTAGCCCTTGACTTCATATAGCTGGTCTCCTTTCTGGCGGGTGCTTGTTGGGTGAGCCGCTTTCGCATTTCGCCCTCTACATGGAAAACGGCGGCTGGTTTTTCTGGAAAACCAACGCCGCCTTGGCCGGCGGGTAAAGCACGGTTGCGTTGTCGCGGGGCCGTACTTCGCGCTCTATTCCGACGAGGCGGCGTGGGGCAGGTGGGGCGAGTGGGAAGTATGCCGTCGGGTGCGTTGCAGGCTCGGCCTCGTTCGTCTTCGGCGGCCGACGTGCGTTGCGTGCCTGGCTTTGGGCCGCTTCTGCTCGCCCCGTCTCATCGTGGCCTAGTACGGATATGCTCTGCCTCCGCAGTGGGGGCATTGGGTCCACAGCACCTCGGTGGTGTGTTCCTTGTTGAAAACCTCGTAGCAGTTGCTGCATTCAAATGTTTGCTCGACCATGGCGGGCTCCTTTTCCGGCGGGGGATGCGTTTTGGACGCGCCGCCGTTCGCGCGTCTTGCCCTCTACATGGAAAAGCGCGGCTGCTTTTTCTGGAAAATGCGAAATGCCTGGTAGGAGTGGCATTGGAGGTTTGGCGGACATGGAGTTGGGTATGCGGCTAGCGGCTTGGCGGGCGTGGCGTCGGCGTGCCGCTTGCGGCCTGGTGGGCGATGCGGGAAATGCCTGGTGTTCGAAATGCTGGCTGTGCTGGCGCGGCCTCGCGGTCGAGATGCTTAGGGCTTGGGTGCGCGGAAACGTAGCTCGTGCCGCTTGCGATTTGGTACGCGGGTCGGCTCTGGTTGCGGTCTGGCGGGTGAAATGATGCGCGTGCCGTCTGTGGCCTGGTAAACGGATTGTCGACCTCCCGTTCAAACCTTGCGTTGCGTCTTGCTGGGTCGTTTCTGCCAGGAAATGCCACAAGGGGGCCTCATTGCGGGCATGTTGTTCGGACGAAATGGGGAATTCGGCGCTGAAGATATTTGCGACCTGCGGTTTTGCGGTTGCGGTATCGGATTGCTCGTCATGGGGAGCCTAAAAAGAGGCCCCCTTGCGGCGTTTTCTGACAATTCGGAACGATTTCTCTGCAGGGAGGCCCCATTGTGGCATTTTCTGCCGGCTTTGATTTCTTTGTGGGGCGTTTCTTCCGCGTTGTTTTCTGCTGGGGGCGATGATGCGGAATTAGATTCCATGTGCCAAGCGGGGAAGGCCGTTCGTTTGATAGTCAAAATATCCCGGTGATCTGCGCCTTCTCGAAGGGGTTTTAAGGATGCTCGATAATCGGCGGCGATGCATTCGTGGAATCGTTATTTGTATGCTCGCAAGGAGTATACTCATGCCCACACGAGGCTTGATGTTGCCGACACGTGAAATTGGGCCGCGTCTTTCAGATAAGAGTAAAAGCCTGGCGGGCTCAATTGCTTGCGCAGCCGCCTGTGTGGCAGGGCGGTTTCGAATGGTCGTTCTGAATGGGCGCAGGCATGTTGGCAAAACAATGTGCAGGGGATTCGCGCGATTGCTGGGTCCTGCTATTTGCATAGGCATTGCCTCGTTGGACACGCTATGGCCGAAATCGAGCAGAGTGTGGCCGGGCTCGTTGTTGCCGATGCTTTTTGAAATCGAAGTTTTGCCGACGTGGGTGCGCGAATTGCGCTTGGAATACGAGGTGGGCTCATGAAAACGCTGGTTGTGGGCGATTTGCATTTGAAGCAGCAATTTGTGCTGCCCCGTATCGATGGGATGCTGGCTGGTGATGCGGAAATTGGGCGTGTCGTATTTTTGGGCGACGCGTGCGATGACTGGGGCGCGAACGAAGCTGATGAGCTAAACGCTATGGAGTTTTATGCGAAATGGGTTCGCGAGCATCGCGGGCGCGGCATGCGAATCGACGTGCTGCTGGGCAACCACGATTTTTGCTACGTGCGTGGCAAGTGTGGCCCGGGCTCGATTATGTCCATCATGCGCAATCTGCGAACGATTCTGGAAGATGCCCTGCAGGCAAAGGTCGCTTGTGCGGTTGGGCCGTATTTGTGCTCGCATGCGGGTGTGACGGGAGTGTGGGCGAAGCGGTTTTTGGCCGACGTGCCTGCCGATGCGTCGGCAATCGCTCAGCGCTTGAACGAGATGCTTGTCGATTCGTCGCATTGGGGCAATTTGGACAGCTGTCCGCCGTCGCGTGGGGGCTGGTCGCTGCCGGGGCCTTTGTGGGCCGATTTGCGCGATATGCTCGACGATGCGTTGCCCGGCGTGCCGCAAATTGTGGGTCATTCGCCGGTCGAGCGTGTGGAGAACTATGCTAGCGGTTGGATGACGGCAGGTCGCGACCCCCTGTGGGCATGCGATACCATGTCGCTCATGAGCTATGGTGCGCCCATCGGCGATGGGTCGATGCTGCTTGTTGACGAGCAAGGCGCAATGGATGGGTCAACCGGCTCGTGTGGCTCGTGTGGCTCGTGTGGCTCGGGCGCTCCCGGCGAGCTGTGCGGCCTGGGTGCGTCGAATGGGGCTGATGATGCCGCCGAAACGCTTGAAGCGCGTGCGGTGCCGTTCCCGGGTGAGGGCGCATTCGCCGAAGCGTGCAAGCGATATTGGGAAGCACGCTAGCCGGCGACGTTTTGGGCTGGTCCCGGCGCCGGTGGCTTCCTCCTTATTTCTTGCGGTAAAACGCCATGCACACGAGGGAGATAATGCAGAACGCCGCCGCGCACAGCAGCATGTGGAAGAAGCCCTGTGCGCCCGGCGTGGCAGAAACAAAACCGAGCAGCAGCGCTGGTGCCACGGTGGTGCCCACTTGACGAACCAGCGCAATGGTTGCGATTGCGGCTCCGCTTTCTGTGGGGCTCGTGTTTTCGAGCACCATGTAGTTGGTGGGTGCGCCCATCGCAAAACCCATACCCAAGCCCATAATAGACAAGCCGACGATGAGCAGAATTGCGTTTGCGCTGTTCAGACTTACGAACGCGAGGAATAAAAAGCCCGCGGCCGCCACGGAGAGGCCGCCCATCATAACGGGTTTAGGACCGAATTTATCGATAAGCTTGCCGCCAATCGGCGGGCCGAACATGCTCACGATGCCTACGGGCAAAATATACAAGCCGCCCGAGCCAACCGGTGCGCTCATGATGAACTCGGCGACTTCGGGGATGATTGTCATGGTGATAATGACGCAGCCCACAAAGAAACTCACCACCATGGTGATGACGATGGGCTTATTGCCGAGGTATTCCAAATGGAACACAGGGCTTTTCGCGCGGCGTTCCGTCAGCACAAACGCAGCGAGCGCCACAACGAAGCCTAAAGCGGGCGCAAGCACTTCCGCCGACGCGATTGACTGGCCGACGTGCCGCACATCGATGTGCTGAACTGCGAACAGGAACAGCAGCACCGTGACGACGAGCAGTACTGAGCCGGGGATGTCGAGTGGCGTCGAGTCTTCGACGTTGTGGTTCGGAAGAACGCGCAGGCTCGCGACAATGAGCGCCAAGCATACGGGAATGGCGAAGAAGAACAGCGCTGACCAGTGATCGTTTCCTACGATGCCCACGACCAGGCTGCCTACGGCGGCACCAATGACGTTTGCGATGCCAGCAACGGCGGCGGCTATGCCGAGCGCCATGCCCTTCTTTTCTTGAGGGAACGTCGCCCCTATTTCGGCGTTCGCTACGGGAATAATGCCGCAGGCGCCAACGGCTTGTACCAAGCGGCCGGCGAGCAGGACGGGGAAGCTGCTGAGTATTTGCGACAGGCCGCAAATAAGCGAGCCTGCCATGAACACGAGCAAGCAACCGATGAAGACCGGCTTGCGGCCGCGGATGTCGGCGAGCTTGCCAATAACGGGGATGCATGCGGCGTAGAACAGCGTGTAGATGTTCACCATCCAAATGCCCGCGGTGTCGCCTAGACCGAAATCTTGCTGGATCACGAGACGTACGGGTGAAATCATGCCCACGTATAGCCCGCCGAGCAAAAGGCCCAAAAGATATATGGCGAAAATGGCGCCAACGCCGCTTTGCGTGTTCGATTCGATATTTCCGCGCATGAAGGTCCCCCGTGAAGCGTTTGCAAAACCCCTCTATGGTAGCACTGGAAAATTGGGTTCGTGGTTTCTGCACGAGAGCTTAATGCGGAGGGTGCAAGGTGCAGGGGGAATGTGGCGAGTGGAGTGCGAAACGTCGTCCGGCTCGAGGCTTCTCTCGTTTCGCCCGTGAATTTCTTGGCTGAAAATGGCGTGCTTTTCGTCAGGCATCTTATTGATGGTTACGGTGTTAATTTGCGGTTGCCACGGGTGTAGAGCTCTTTTTCGGGCCTGTTTACTCCTGTTTTCGCTTCTTGCCTGTCGCATGCGTTCCCACTTCGTTTCTCGACGCGCGAGTCACACGTATGGGACAATGAAGGCAACGAAGAACTCAGCGGAAATTCGGGCGAAACGGAGGCGACCGTGGCGAAGCGTATGACGAGGCGAACGTTCGTGGCGGCGGCATGTGGCGCCGTAGCCGCGGCGGCGTGCGGCCCTGCGACCGCGACGATGCTTGGCTGCGCAAAACAGAATGCAGACGACTCTGCGTGGACGTGGGAAGAAGACGCCGACTTGCCCGTGTTGTGCATGGAGGTCTCTGGCGGCGCAATCGTTGCCATGCCGGGCAATGGCTGGAAGCCGCAAGGCGAGTGGATTCAGCTGCAGCTTTCGGGTGGCTCGATTCCTGGCAAGGAAATTGAAGCCATAACCCAGGAGGGCTCAACGTTGGTTGTGCGCTTGAAGAAACCGAATAGCGACATGGAGACCATGGATTTATGCCTTACCGAATATCGTGTGGCTGGCGGCGATGTCTCGAGTGTCGAATCGGTCGTGGTCGAAGACAAGGGCGAGCGCCTCGAGGCCCAGCTCGGTGTCGACGGCGAAGTTCGTGCCGTGCAGTAGGAGAAACGTTACGCGCCGCTTTCTTCGCTGACCCTTTTCGTCTTAAGGGCAAAACGTGCAGTTGTCGCAAAAAGAGCGGCGGCTGCATGTTTTCGTTTGTGCCGCTATGGTATATTTGCGAACAGACGTTTGTAGATTGATTCGTGGCATGCGCGGTTTTCGCCGCTTGTCGCTTGTGAGAGGTTGCCGATGATTGCATTCCTGAAAGGCACAATGGCCGGCCGAAGCGCTGATACGGCCTTCGTCGACGTGAACGGCGTCGGCTTTGCCGTGTACATGCCTGCGACCGATATTGTGAAACTCCCCGAGGCGGGCGCCGATGTGGCGCTGTTCACACACCTTGCCGTGCGCGAAGATGCCATGACGCTGTATGGCTTCTTGTCTCAGGAAGAACATGCGTTGTTCCTGCGTCTTATTGGTGTGTCGGGCATTGGCCCGAAGGCGGCGCTGGCGGCGCTTTCCACGTTCAAGCCGGCCGAACTTATTTCCGCTATTCAATCAGAAGACGTGAAGGCGGTGTCCACCATTCCGGGCGTGGGCAAGAAAACCGCGCAGCGCCTTATTCTGGAATTGAAGGGCAATTTGGCGCAGGCGGGCGAACAAGACCTGTTCAGCGCTGCGACGGCAGCCGCCACTGAACGCTTGCAGGGCGCGCGCGACGGCCTGCTTGCTATGGGCTTCACGCTGGCCGAGGCCGATTTGGCGCTGAAGGGTGCTCCCGAAGAATTGAATACCGAGGGCGCGCTGTTGCAGTATGCTTTAAAGCGACTTGGCACGGTGGGGTAAAGGAAGTAATTCGTGGCTGAAGGCATTCAAATAGAAGGAATGGTGTTCGAGGCACCTTCGGGCGGTTCAGCGCCGGGAGGCGCGGGCTTCGCGCAGCAAACGCCGCGCGAGCGTGTGGTTTCGAGCGACCTCACCGAAGACGATTTGGCGCTCGATCGCTCGCTTCGCCCGAAATACCTGGATGATTATCTGGGCCAAACGCGTGTGAAAGACAGCTTGTCCATTCTTATTCAGGCGGCCAAGCAGCGCGGCGAATGCATGGACCACGTGCTGTTCAGCGGGCCTCCAGGTTTGGGCAAAACCACGCTCGCCACCGTTGTCGCCAACGAGTTAGGCGCGAACATTCGCACCACGAGCGGCCCGGCTATTGCGCGTCCAGGCGATTTGGCGGCAATTCTTACGAATCTCGAAGAAGGCGATGTGCTGTTCATCGACGAGATTCATCGCTTGAATCGCCAGGTGGAAGAGGTGCTGTATCCCGCGCTGGAAGATTGCGTGCTCGATATTGTGGTGGGCAAGGGGCCGGCGGCGCGCAGCATCCGCCTCGATTTGCCGCACTTCACGCTTATTGGCGCGACCACGCGCACGGGTTTGCTTACCGGGCCTTTGCGCGATCGATTCGGTATCGTGTTCCGCTTGGATTATTACACCCCCGAAGAGCTTGCTGACATCGTGAAGCGCTCGGCGGGCATTTTGGATGTGGCGGTCGATGAGGAAGGCGCCATTGAAATCGCGCGCCGAAGCCGCGGAACGCCTCGCTTGGCGAACCGTCTGCTCAAGCGCGTGCGCGACTGGGCGCAGGTGCGCGGCAACGGTGATATCGACGAAGATACCGCGGCAGCGGCATTGGGCTTTTTCGAGGTCGATTCGTTGGGGCTCGATGGCCTTGACAACAAGATTCTCGAGCTTTTATGCGACTCGTTTGCGGGGCGTCCTGTGGGCCTTACCACGCTTGCATCGGCGCTTTCTGAAGATCCGGGCACGGTGGAAGACGTGTATGAGCCGTTCCTTATTCAGCAGGGGCTCATTATGCGCACACCGAAGGGCCGCCAAGCAACTGCCAGGGCGTTTGACCATCTGGGCCTGAAGATGCCTGGGACAGAAGCGTAAGCGAGCCCGAGCAAGCTCGTGGCGAGTTTTGGGCATACGCCAAAAGTCAGCAAACGGGAATCTGACGAGGCGAGTTCGCTTGAAAGAGGAGAGAAGCGTAGCAGCGCTACGCGAACGACGAATGAAAGCGAAATCGTCCGCCGGATTCCCGCGCAGCGTCGAGCGGGAACCCCGTTCGACAGAACGGGGTTCCTAACATGTTTCAGCAAGATTATTTGATGCGTCTGATTTGGCAATTCGTCGAGGCGATGCGTCGCACGGTTGAGAAAGACGACGACCCCGATGCGAAAGCTGCGTCGGTGGAAGACGCCATCGCGAATGCGCTCGAAATGGATGCGAATGTGGTACTGGGGCTGGCGCCCGAAAGCTTCGCGGGCATTCTGAGCGTATCGGGAACCGATCCGCATGTGGTCGAGTATTTGGTGCGCGGCATGGCCCTTGAGTCGTATTACCTTGAACAGGCCGGCAAGCAACAGGCGGCTCAGCTGCGATTCGATCAGGCTTGTGCGCTCGCGGCAGCATATGGCATCGAAGCGCCTGCGGCGGGTGAGATTCCCGTGATGAACGATTTCGACGAAATGCTCGAGGCTGACGGCATTACGGGTGAGGAGTAGCTTTCGCCCGCGCTTCTTCTGGCTGATTGGTACGCCATCGCGCCGTTGCGCACGGTAGCTCGATTGAGACGCTGTTGATGGTGGTTATCGTTGGCGGGTGAAGAGCGGTCGTCAATGATTGCTTGCGGCGGTCGAGACCTCACGTGAGCCCGATGCTTTTTAACCGCATGTCAACAGTTCGTCGGCGAATTGCAAGTTTTCAAAATTCATAAAGAAATGCCGCGCAATCTCACTAAAATGATAACAATCGCCGAAGTAAGACCGAATGGCACCCGTGCCGTCGTGGACGATGGAAGCGTTTTGTTCCATCGTAAACGGTGGGGCAGGTTTTGGTGGACCCAGAGCAATCTGGGCAGATTACATCCCCGGTAATTCGGGGAGAGAAAGAGGCCGAAAATGGCTGAAGGAACTGTCAAATGGTTCAACCCCGAGAAGGGCTACGGATTTATCTCCCAGGCCGATGGCGAAGATCTTTTCGTTCACTTCTCCGAGATCAAGATGGACGGTTATAAGACCCTCGACGAAGGCCAGCGTGTGTCCTTTGAGGTTACCACGGGTCAGAACGGCAAGCTGCAGGCCAGCGACGTTCATAAACTCTAAAGCGCAAAGCACCAAGCGCTCGCTCTAACAGAACCACGAATCGAAGGAGGCCGCCCCGCGGGGCGGCCTCCTTGCATTGTGGGGTGCACCTGTTAAATGCTTGTAGCGTTTAACAGGTCGCGTTAATCAAACGCGGGCGATTCATTTCAAACTCGCTCATAAAAGTGTAGCTTTGCGTCGAAAACTCGCTCATGAAAGTGTAGCCTTGCGTCGAAAACTCGCTCATGAAAATGCATAACACCTGGTGAAGTAGCCGTTGTGTTTATTGAAAGCAATGAAGCCCGCTCGGTGGCGGAAACACTGAGCGGGCTTCTTGGCACCCGTGGACGCGCGGCGGGGTGGTGCGCTCGAAGTGAAGAAGACACCTGCTCAATGCTACGAGCGTTTAGCAGGTCACAAGGGCGCGATGTTCCAGCGAGTGCGTCTCGCTGTCCTATTCCTCGTCAATGCCACCATTACGACTGCAACCGTCCCCCGCGGTGCGTATGGTCCGATGAGGAAAAGCGGTGGCTTCGCGATTTGGCGGCCCGCCATGTTCCGCACGGGATTTGTCTAAAAGGTTCTGGTTCTATGCTGGGCCTTTCTTTTGATGCTGAACAGGGGTGTTGGTAGAGCGTCTGCATTCATGGGCGTGCGCGATACTGCCGTTTGCTTAAAACTTTTGTCGTCGTTATCGGAAAATCCGAGCATGAAGCTGCTAGGCGTATCCTAATGTGAAAATCTGCTCTGTGGTAAGATATTAGGTTGCCAGACTCGGGTCCTGGTTTTCATTTCGGTTTCTCTTGCGGCAATCGAGATGTGCGAGATGAAGTACGTGGGCATGAACAATCATGTGAACAGAGGGGATTTCTACAAATGTCTAGCATGGGCTTGATGCAGCATAGTATTTCGCAAAGCGAAGGCTCTTGGAAGACTCCTCTGATGACCCTGTTTGCCCTTGCGCTCTATTGGCCGCTCTTTATGCTGCCTCTTTTCCCGGGAGAATTTTTTCCTCAACTCCCATACGCCTCATCGAATTTTACGTATTCTCTTCTCTTATTTCTTGTAATGCTCGCCGGATCGTTGGTGCTGGCTAGACGCCCCAATGGGCTCATATCTTTTTCTAGGAGTGCACAGGTGGCGTTGTGCATGCTCGCGCTTATTTTGCTCGCATTTGTGGTTTTGCTCCTGGTGTTTCAGAAGGTGGGTGCTAACCCTCCTTTGATTTTATTCTGGCTCTATCCTGTTGTCGTCGGGTTGTATGGTGTGTTTCTCGGCGTTCGCATGATGTTTGCACTTGCATGTTGCGAAGAGCGGCTTCATGCGGCAATTGTGTTGGGATCACTGCTCGTATCGTTCGTTGTTGGCGCGATAATTCCTTCTGTGCTTCAAGTGTGCGGGCTTCCTTATGCTGGTGCGAATTATCCGATGCTTCTTGCCGCGGGGGGCTTTGTTCAGATTTTGCCTAAACCAGATGCGAAGATGTTCAATGTGGGCTTGCAATCGTATACGAAGCGTGCTTTCGCTCGGAATATGCTGCTCGTACTCATGTTCGTGTGTTATCTGTTTGTGAGTGACATGTTTATGGGTTCGTATGTTTCTAGGTCCAGCGGGGTTTGGTTTACCGGTGACGCATTGCATCTGATCATAGGGTTTGCGCTCTATGCCGTTTGCTCTATTGGCATATTTGTTGAATACCGCAAGGAACGTTCCTCTTTATCACGCAGCGCAAGTGGAGCAAGTTCTTTCTTTTGGGGATCATTTATGCTGCTGCTTACTATATTCCTCTATTGCATAGCACTGCTTAATCCTGTCCATGTTGGGTTGTGCGCTGAAATAGTGTTGCCAAGTCTGCCGCTTGCCATGGTGCTTCTTTGGCTTTTGGGTTTCGAATGGGCAAGACGGTCTGATCGAAAGATAGCGCAATATATTACGGTCGCGATCCCATTGAGCATTGTTGGTATGAACGTGGTGGCAGACGCATTTGGGACGATGCCTTTTGGCAACAGCGGTTTTATGGCAAATACCGTGAACGCCGTCGCGTTAGCCATGGCGTTTCTTATGGCGTTTTTCTTCTTCTTGTGGATGATCTTGGGCGTTGACGGAATTTATCCGCAACGTGGCATCGAAGGGGCAAGCGACGAGCAAGAGGAAGCTGTCCGTCGGCTTTCCTCGCAATATGACTTAACGCAGCGCGAATGCGACGTAATGCGTTTGCTTTCAAAAGGTCATACGCAAAAACGCATTGCTCAGGATTTGGGCCTGTCGATTAACAGCGTCCAGACGTATGCGAAAAGCCTCTATCGAAAGATGGGCGTACATTCGCGACAAGACCTGATTGACCTTGTGTGCGATGCGAAAGAAAACGAATAGACAAGTGCAAAAGTGTTCTGATTGGTATGTGCCAGGGGGCCAAGAGTAGCTCTTGGCCCCCTGCAGGAACGTAAGAGTAGAGGCGTCTACCAAACGCTGATGGCCGTGGCGCAATCAGGGCTTTCCCACATATATGACCCGTCTTCGCCTGCGAAATATTCTTTCAAGTCATCAAATCCACTGGGATTTTTAGGTTTCATGTCGCCGGTTAGCGCGTGAATCACCGTATAACGCCCTGCGGTGAAGATATGGGAATTCGAAAAGCCTCCGGGCATGCTCCAGTTGATGCCGCCGCATGGGTTGCCTGCATCAACGCCGGCAGCGTATAGTCCCGGAATGGGATTGCTGTCTTCATCGATAACGCGATAGCGGTCGTCCACCATGACGCCAGCGTTAATTGCCGACATACCCACATCGCCTTTGATGCAGTAATACGGCGGAGTGTCCATTGCCACCAGATGACTGCCGGGCACACCGAAGTCATCATCTCGCCCTTGTGCGCACATTTCGTTATAGCGTTTGATGCTTGCAACGCCTTCATCAACGGGAATGCCTGCATTTTCGCACAGCTCCTCGAGGGTGTTTCCCGATACCACAATTTCGGGATCCATCCAAGCGGACCCTTCGCCAACTAGGGCCACGGGTGGAATGCCCAGGCTGCTCGGATAAAATCCTTCGGTTTTGGAATCAAACAGCCTGAAATGCCTTCCTGCATCTTCTGGCTTGGTGGTGTAAGACATGGGGATGTTGAGGCTACTCATACCAACTGTCTCATTGCAGAAGCGTTTGCCTTCGAGGCTCAGTGCGAGGAAGGGGAAGAACATGAAGGGGCCGATGTAGTTGGAATGGATTTGACGCGCATGTCCAAGCGGGGCAATGCGTCCACCGGCAAGAATGCCAAGGATGTGGCCGTCGCCAGTGTGGTTTTCCAGTACCCTTGGATACATAAACGAATCATGCAGATTGCGGTCGACCATTGAGTCGTTGTTCATGTAGTCGCCCGCCGCCAAGATGACCGCTTTTGAGGCGTTGAGTTTGATGTACTTTCCGTCTTTGGTTTTGCCAATTGCTCCGGTTACGGTACCGTCTTCAGACTGCACAAGCTGAACGCAGGGCGTTTCGTAGTAAAATTTGGCGCCGTTTTGTTCAGCGCGATTTGCGAGGGCAACCATGAGACTCTGATTGGATTCTTGGGTTGCGTCGCATACGGCGACAAGGCTTCCGTCGTCATAGCGGATTGAGCTGTCGGTTAAGAACTCGATAGGGGTAATGCCCTCTTCGATACCGCGAGATATAACCCACGGTACCGCTTCTTCGGCATAGTCCACGTAATACTGGAACAGGGCAGGATTGATTCGCCAATCACTGAGTTTTGCCCAGTCGCTGCGCCAGCGTGCAATGCCCGACAAGTTGGAAGCTTCTTTAACTACGAAAGAGCAGCCGTTTCCGTTGGCGGCAACAGTGGCCTCTTTCTGGAGGCATGCGACGGTCGCGCCCTCTTCAACGGCGGTAAGCACTGCGGGAACGCCGGCGCATCCGGCTCCGACCACCACAATGTCGTAGGTTTCTTCGGAGGCGAAGCTGGTTATAGGGTCGGTTTCCACCACGCTGTATTTAAAATCTGACGCGCGTAGGTCAGCGGGGAGATCAGATTTTGCCGCTGGGGCGTTTTCCGCATCTTTTCGCGGTGAACAAGCCGAAGCGCCGAGCAGAGTTGCGGCCGCGGCAAATGCCGCACCGCCTTTAATGAGATTTCTGCGGGAGATATTCGTTTCCATGCCACCCATTCCTTGTTTTTGTGTTTATGAGTTACCCGGGTTGTTTGAGAATTGTGCTGCAGGGTTGAGCATTTGTCTTCACAGGAAACAGGGACTTTTCGTTTTTTTCTTCATAGGAAACAGGGGGGCTTTTCGTTTTTTTCTTCCCACATGAAATATGGATATGAGGTTCATTGTCGAAGTTTCGGTGCTTGAAATGGGTGGGGCTCAATTTGAGAGGAATCGAAGAGGCCAATTGGCCCGCAGACGAAGGCCGCCCGAACGCGGCGTAAAAGGCGTCAATGGAATAGGGACGATTCAGATTCACTGCGAGCATTTGACAAGTTGTTTAAAGGGTCGCAAGGCCGCAATGTCTCGGCAGTGGCGCAGGGCGCAGGGGCCTTCACGACCGTCTTCCGACTAGGTTGGCGCGTTTGCGAAGCCATCTTTTTCTGGGCTGCTAAAATAGAGAGCCGTTATTGTTGAGGGGATTGCAAGCGGGGTTGGTTTTGGGGAAAGGCGATAAAGGAAAACTGAACATTGCGGCTTTAATTGGTTCCGGCATGTATTGGGCGTGGTTTGATGCCCTATTCATGGGTGCGTTCTTTATTGCGGGGAATGCTGGTCATCTTCCTGAAATGGCCGCGGTTCTTACGTTCTTCGTCGGTGCGTTGGTGTACGCGTCGGTTTTTCTTGCCGAGGAGAAGGCGCGTAAGGTTCTCGAGGGGAAAACCGCCTTGGGGGTTATCGGTGCTCTTGGCGTCGCCGGCTCGATTCTTTTCATTGTTTCTGGCGTGACGTTTTTCTGGCCTCTATTGCTGGCGGGCGGGATATTCAGCGGGCTTTTCATGGGCTTCCTGGGGCTTTGTTGGGGCGGCGTGTACTGCAAGCAGGGAACGAAGAGCACCGTTCAATACTTAGCCGGCGGCTTTGCAATGGCGATTGTTTTGGATGCTCCGCTCCTTTTTATGATTCCCATCGCATCATCCCTCTCATTCGCAATCATGCCGATTGCTTCGTCGGTTCTGTTCGTGCTGGCTGACTCGTCTTTGAAAGGGTACGCTTCGCCCGTTTCGGCGAAGCCCGAAGGAGAGAAACCGGCGACATTCATATCGCGCTATCTCGGTGTGTCCGCATCAATTCTTGCAGCCCTCTGTCTCATCATGGCTGGATTCGGATATCTCCAGCATCTGGTGTCTTTCTCTCTTGCCGAAATCAACGGTGGTGTAATAATCCAGGCTATTCGAGGCGTCGTTGCTGTTGGGTCATTCGCGTTTCTTTCGGCAATGCCGGCGCGGTCAAGCGTTTTGTATCGTGTTGGTTTGCTTGCGATTATTGCTGGGTTTGCCGTGATGGCATTCCTTTTTGGGACCGATTTGTTCTGGATCGCGGGCGCCATCATCATCTCTGGGTATACCGTATTCGACATTTTGAAATGGGCGGTATTCTCGTCCATTGTCAACGGGCAGTCTAAGGATTCCCTTAAGACGATTGCAGTCATGAGGATAGCCGATGCGGTTTTCTATATTGTCGGTGCGCTGGTTGCGATTCTGTTGGGTGCGAGCCCCGAGGGCACGGCGTTTTCCGCGCAGGAATCGACCGTTGTTGGCTACTTAATGGTGATTGCTGTGGTGCTGTTGCTGAGCAGCGAAGACATCTGGGGCCTTTTCATGTGGAAGAAAGCGGTGTCAGCAGGTGGGCAGCACATCGACCTCGTCTCCTGCTCCGAAAAATGGGGGCTCACTCAAAGGGAGTCCGACATCTTGGTGTACCTGGTTGCTGGCCGAACGAAGCCCTGGATAGCTGAAAATCTGGTCATTTCTGAAAACACCGTCGGAACCCATGTTCGGCATATCTATCAGAAGGCGGGCGTGCATGGTAGGCAAGAGCTGCTAGATTGCCTGCTCAGCAGTCAATCACCCGATTCGCGTGAGGAATAAATTCGGCACACCAACAACGCATTAAGTTGTTGAATGCGTTGGTTCGTGCGTTGTGGAGACGGGCTTCCAGGGTCCATTCTCGAGGCAGACGCCAGGAGGGGCGTCGGCGCGATAGGCATCGCGTGTCGATGAACGGAGGGGACTATGGAAGTCACTCGTAGGAATTTTCTGAAGGGTTCTTTGACGGCAGCTGCTGCGACTGCTGCGGCGGGGGCATTGGCCGCGTGCAGCCCGAATGGAAACGCTTCGCCGGCTTCTTCAACGGATGCAAAGGCCGCATCTGCTGGAGAAATCAAGCACACGTGGGAAGTTACTCCAGAGCCTATTAAAGATGTCGTTGAAACGAAAGATTACGACATCGTTATCGTCGGTGCCGGCATCGCTGGCAACTCCGCCGCAGAGGCGGCCGCCCGCAACGGCGCCAAGGTTGCGGTTATCGAGCGCACCGATGGCATTCAGATGCATGGTATTGACGTTGCGGCAATTGGCAGCAAGTTCAAAATCGACAATGGCGTCGATATCGACATCGACGAGGCATGCCGCCTTCTGTATCTGTGGTCGCAGCAAACCACCAATTACAACCTCATTCGCACCTGGGCCGAAAAGACTGGTCCGGTAATCGACTACATCGAGGGAATGGTGGCCGAGCAAGGCTTTAAGATGGTTTCCGCGCTGTCGAAAACCGCGAAATACGGGTGGGAAACGCTTCCCGAGCGTTGGCGCGTGTATCCCGATGCCGTGTCGTTCGTGAGCGACGCAGAGCCTGGTGCGGTGCGTTCTGACAAGAAGACCTGCAACTGGAACCTTGGCGAGGCGCTGTACAAGTCGGCGACGGATAACGGCGCTGAATACGTGTTCAACACGCACGCCGAGCAACTGGTGGGCGATGCGAAGAGCGGCATTACGGGTGTGATCGTCACCGATGCGGATGGCAAGTACGTGCAGTACAACGCTTCCAAGGGTGTGATTTTGGCGACGGGCGACATTAGCGGCAACCAAGAGATGGTGAATTGCTGGGCACGCATCACCACGCGCGCCGATGGCAACGTGTATACCCCCGAAGGCGGAAACACTGGCGATGGCATTCTGATGGGCTGCTGGGCTGGAGCTGCACTTTCGAAGAGCCCCGCGGCACCGATGGTTCACCAGTACACCCCGAGCTCCAAGAGCTTCAACCTTACTGCTTTCGTTATGAGCTGGCTTGCGGTCAACCGCAATGGCGAGCGCTATGGCGCGGAGCTTCCCTTCGAGCCTTATTTGACCAATGGTCGCATGAACACCCCTGGCGACAAGGCGTGGTCGATTTTCGACGCGAATTATGAGAAGTGGGTCAAGCAACAGTGGCCGACCAATTATGACGTGCAGCTGAAGGGTCTCGACGAGGAGATGGAAAAGCGCCTGCAGGACGGCAGCCTTATTAAGGCCGATACGATTGCCGAGCTCGCTGAGAAGCTGGGCGTTCCCGCCGACAAGCTCCAGGAATCTGTCGATGGCTACAACGCGGCATACGAAGCGGGCAAAGATGTTAAGTTCGACGTGCCGGCGCAGTTCCTCTCGGAAATCAAGACGGCCCCGTTCTACGCGACGCCCGTTGTGTGCTCCGTTCTGACCATTCCGTTCGGCCTGCATGTGAACGACGATTCCCAGGTGTGCACGGAAGAAGACGAGCCCATCGATGGCCTGTTCGCCGTCGGCAATGTTCAGGGCGATTTCTTCGGCCTGAATTACCCCGTGCATTGTCCCGGCGTGAGCCATGGCCGCTGCCTGACATTCGGCCAGCTCGTTGGCGAGGCTCTTGCAACGGATACCGTTATCACGAAGCTTGAGTTCAAGTAAGGCCGACGCGAAAACGATATACCCGAAGCCGCTTTCCCTCCCGTGCGGCGTTTTCCTAAAGGCCTCGGTGTAACGCCGGGGCCTTTTGTGCGGAGGTTTTAGCAAGGCAATATTGGGCCATTTCCGACGATGCGTTTGCGCGCGTCCTCTCATCGAATGGTATGATTTCTCCGGAGTGCGAACGCGTCGATTGCCTTATGAAGCGGGTGGAATATCGTGGCAAGTGCCTATATTGCATGGTACTTATTTTTTGCCGGTGCTGGCGCAGGTGCGTTTGCGATTGCCTCCGTCGTTGATTTCGCTCTAAGGTTGGCCCCTCGGCCTCATCTGCTGAAAATCTCGCCAATTACGGATGCTGGAATGGTCCTTGGCCCGATTATGGTGGCCGTGGGGTGCGTCTTCCTGCTTCTCGATCTTGGCGACCCATCAATTGCCTTTAACGTTTTCCTCAGGCCGTTAAGCATTTTGGGGTTCGGCTCGTGGGCTATCGTTCTATTCTGCCTCTTCGCAGCGTTATCCTTGGCGTTCGGCCTGATGCCGCATTGCCGCGCATCAAAGCTCATCGAGCCCCTCTCGCAGTTTCTGGCAATGATCCTTTCCTTTGTCGTTATTCTCTATTCGGGCGTTTTCTACTCGCTTTTCCCGTCGGTTCCGTTCCTCAATACTCTGCTTGTTCCAGCGCTTTTCACGGCTTCGGCCTTTTCGTCGAGGGCGGGCCTGCTCGTCGTTGTCGGCTTTTTCAGGCAAACGTGCGAAGGCGTTCTTGAGGGCATGAATGGCCTATCTGCGATTGACGCGGTAATTGTGCTTGTCGAGATCCTTCTATTGACGGCCCTTTTGGCCCGTCCAGTGCTTTTTTCAGAAAGCGATGCTTCGCTGTCGGCCTTCGCTCTTCTGTTCGGTGACTTATCGCTCCTTTTTTGGGTGGGTGTTGTCATCATCGGCTGTATCGTCCCTTTGGCGGTGGACCTGATGTGCTTTTCTCGCTTGCGTCCGACTGTTCTGTGCATTGACGGCATATCCGCGCTCGTCGGCGGTGTTTGCTTAAGGTTCTGTATTCTTATGGCAGCATCGAGGTTTGCGATTGGTTTTGCTGCCGTGCAGCCATTTTGGGTTTAGCTCATAACATCGAAAAGGGAAATCGAGTGCGTAAGGAAGGGGGCAGCTGCAATGGATCCATTGGATATTTTTCAAATTGACGAGAGTAGCGGTGTCCCCATTTGGATTCAGATTCGCAAGAGACTTATCTATTTAATTGGATCAGGCCATTTTAAGTCTTCCGAAAGGCTGCCTTCCGTAAGGGAAATGTCAGTTCGCTTTGGCGTTAACTACAATACGATTAACAAGGTCTACCAGGACCTTGAACGGGATGGATATATTTACACGAAACGCGGGCTTGGCACGTATGTTGCTGAGGGGCTGCCCGAGTCCGCTTCGATCGACGATGATATTGCCTTCATGGCAGACGAGCTGTCTAGTCGGGCGGTCGAAAAAGGAATGTCTCTAGGCGATCTTCTAGAGATTGTTCGAGTGCACTATTCGAGGGCCGCTGCATGAGGCGCTCGGAGCGATTTGTAGCGATGGGAATGCGGATAGGCGATAGGGGCGGTTATGCGCAGCAAAGAGAAAAGGGAAGCCGAGAAAAACGAAGCCCGGAACGCTTCGGCGAATAAGAAGGCGGCGGCACCTCAGCCGAAGCGCACTTCCAAGGTCGGCGTGTTTTGTTTTGCTGCGGCGATATTCGTTCTATTTTCTCTGATGGGAACGGCTCTCGTTTCCCTGGTTGCGGGTCTATCTGCCTGGGCGTGCCTCGCGGGCGCTTGTTTCGGCGCTATTGGGTGCTATTCGATTAGAATCGCAAATCAGTGGGAACGTGTCGTTATTCTTCGGCTGGGAAAATATAACCGGCAGGTTGGCCCTGGTTTGTACTTTATCATCCCCATCATCGAATACGTTGCCGCGCATGTTGACCAGCGAATCATAACGACTCCCTTTATTGCGGAAGAGGCTCTCACGGCCGATTTGGTTCCGCTGGATATTGACGCGGTTCTTTTCTGGATGGTATGGGATCCGAAAAGTGCGTGCGTTGAGGTGGAGGACTATTCATCTGCAATATGGTGGGCCGCTCAGACAGCGCTGCGCGATGCCGTTGGCCGCATTAATTTGGCGGAGGTCGCTACTCGTCGCGAGCAAATTGACGAGGAAATCAAAAGCATACTCGACGAGAAAACGAACAGCTGGGGAATTACCGTTGTTTCGGTTGAAATCAGGGATATTGCCATACCGTCTGACTTGCAAGACGCCATGTCGAAAGAGGCGCAGGCCGAACGTGAAAGAAACGCTCGCCTTTTGCTCGCCGAAGTTGAGAAGGACATCTCTGAGATGTTCGTTGACGCCGCTTCGGTGTACGACAAGAACGATAAGGCGTTGCAGCTGCGAACGATGAACCTCATTTACGAAAGCGTTAAGGAAAAGGGCGGGCTCGTTATTGCCCCGAGCGCTTTCAGCGAAGGCTTCAACAACATCGATAGCTTCAAAGATATTTTGAAATAGAGCGCATAAAGGTCTCCTCAGGAGGCCTTTTCTATTTTTAAAGACTTTAGTCTGGCGCGCGCGTAGCCGCGCCAAGAAAACCGCCCGCTATGCGGGCGGACGACAATCCGCTTTACAAAGGGGGGTGCGGACGAATAGTTGGACCGTTTGGTCCGGTCAGGAGTCCGTATGTAC
>OLQL01000744.1_pt1 | contig 31704 bp, 30 predicted proteins | sample 1672971 | NCBI WGS metagenome assembly OLQL01 (sample SAMEA3136742, study PRJEB25190) | human gut metagenome | biome: human gut; feature: human-associated habitat; material: faeces | place: Austria | collected 2013
ATGACACATCGGAAATCGTTGCTTTCGCGCTTTCGGCCGGAATAAACGTTGTCATCCCGCCCAAGAAGAACCGTAAGGAACAGCGCGAATATGACCGCTATCTCTACAAAATCAGGCATCTTGTAGAGAACGCTTTTCTGTGGTTAAAACGCTGGAGGGGAATCGCTACGCGCTATGCGAAAAACTCTTCCTCTTTCCTTTCTGCTGTTCATATCAGATGCATTGCTATTTGGCTGGCTGTTTTAGCTTGATCTTTTGTAGACACTATCTAATGAATCTGATATTTCAAGTTTGCGATCCAGATCATTTGCGGCTTCAGCATGGTTCGATCGGATATGCATCCAACTTTGTCTTGGCATATTAATAAACTGTTCATATGTATGTATTCCATAGCAAATGGAATGCTTTGTATATGTATTGCTTCTCATAACTTTATCTGCACGTTCAAGCTTTTTGTCGACCGGTAATTCTTCATCAATTTTTTGGAAATCATAAAAGTCTTGATTGAGCTGATATTTTAGCTTCAATAATAATTTGTGCTGTCTTCTACCGGTTTTACATTCGTTTATCTTGTTTCTATATTCACTTATCAGATTCCAATAGTCCCTACCCAATTCACTCAGAATAATTACCCTATATAGTTCTTCCATACAATCCATTGTAAGATGCTCTAATACGTAATTATGGGCAGAGCCAGAAACGTTTTGTCAAGGACTTTTTTTATCAGTATCTGTAAGGTCTTTTTTTCAAAGTGATTTCCAATATTTTGAGTTGATTTTTTTGATGCCCTTGTGTATAATAAAAGTAGGGAAATCCCTACTTTTGCTTTTAAGGAGGTGCAAACAATGTTTGCAAACGCTTTTGTAGATAACGCCAAAGTGATGGCAAAGGGACAGATCACCATTCCCAAGGATATCCGGGAGGTACTGGGTGTCGCCAGCGGAGACCGCGTAACCTTTATTGTGGAAGGGAATAACGTTCAAATCGTCAATTCCGCAGTCTACGCAATGCAAATGCTGCAAAAAGAAATGGCCGGTGAAGCCAAAAAGGCGGGCTTGAACACGGACGAAGATATCATGGATTTTGTCAAGGAATTGAGAAATGAGGATCAACAGGCATGAGGGTTTTGATTGATACCAACGTGTTAATCTCCGCCGCGCTGAATCCTGATGGCATCCCGTTTCAGGCGTAAAATGAACTCTGACCAGATAAGTGGTTTTCCCAATTTTTCTCACTCAATCAGGATGGATGGAAGCGCTCTCTGTGGTTCTGCTCATAAAATATTTCTTTCGATTTAATCCTTTGTCCAGAAAACGATTTTTCTGGCGTTCTCCTTGGCCTGTTCCGTTCTTTCATCCCGCTGATTCCTTCCATCAAACAGGACGGGAGCGCAGCGTTCCAAAATTCGTCCATAAATGCGGGCATGAGCCAAATCGACAGGATGCTTGATTTCTTCCAGTCGAAGATTCGTGGTTACGATCAGGGGCTTACAGCAGCGATACCGTCCATCAATGATCTGAAACATTTGTTCCAGCACAAACTCTGTATTTCGTTCCACTCCCAAATCATCCAAAATGAGCAGAGCATAATCATCCAGTTCGGCAATCAGCGCGCTTCTTTCTTCTCCTGAAAGACCTGTCAATCTGTTCAGTAAAGTAGGAAAGTTGGTCATCAGTACAGGAATGTCTTTGTCCAGCAGGGCATTGGCGATGCAACCAGCAAAAAAGGATTTTCCCGTTCCAACATTTCCAAACAACAGCAGTCCTGTATGAGTCTGATAGGCTTTTTCCCAATGCTTCACATAGGCGCTGGCCTTACGCATTAAGGGATTCCGGCCATTATCCTGCGAAAAAGTATAGTGTTGCAGGGATTGAGAAGGCAACCCTAGTTCTCTTCTATGAGAGATACGAAGTTCTTTTTGGACGCGTTCTTTTTCCTGCAGTTCTCTTTCCAGTTCCTTTTGCTGACAGGAACATTGGCAGCGGGGTAAAGCAAAGGGGCGGCCTGGCATGGCAGTCAGCAGTACCAGACGCGGTTTCCGACAGTTTTTACAATGAATCAGGCTATCCTGGGTGTCAACATATTCATCAGCGCTCAAATTCATTTTAGCAACCGCTTGATGAATGAAGGCCAACTGCTTCTGTTCCATTTCCGTCATATGGTTTCTCCTTCCTGTACACGATAATCAATATTCTGGACAGTTTGCGCATGCTGCTGGCGTTCTCGATCAGCCCATTGTTCTATTGTGGCCAAATGATTTCGATAACGCTTTCCTGTAGAGGCCATATAACCGGATAGACGCTCGAGCCATTCCTGCCAGTCTGTTGGATGCGCTTTTTGCAGTGCTGACAGTTCGGATTGTGTCAGTCTGACGTTTTGGTAGCGTCCCAGCACTGGGGGCGGAACCGTATTTCTTAACTCTGAACTCTGATCTCTAAGCTCTATACTCTTATCTCTATACTCTGGTGGACACTTTTCGGACATTTCAGGACAAATGTCCGCGAGTTGTCCCGAAGTGTCCGCTGTTTGTCCGCAATTGTCCGCGGCCCTTTTTGAATCATCCGAAGTTTGTCGCTGCTCAGGGGACAAAAGTAACTGCTGTCCCAGACGCAGACGCTCTTGCCGCTTGCGCTCTGCTTCCGTAGAAGAAGAACCGATCATGGTTTGGATGTTGCTCATATATAAACTGCCGTCCTGTAATTCCTCCACCAATCCCAGCTCCGTAAAAACCTGCAGTGCTTTCTCCACCGTACCGGTCTGATGATGAGTCAGGCTGGCGATCATGGCGGGCGTATAGGCAATCCCCTCTGTTAGCAGCAGCTGTCCTTCATGTTTCAAAGAAAGAAGATACATTTTTAGCAGAATATTGGTATAAAGGAAACCGTCCTTGCAATCCTCCAGAAGCAGAATGGTTTCTTCGCGAAAAAAGTTTTCTTTCAGTTTCAAAAAGTAATAGCGTTTATTGGCAGACATAAAATTCCTCCTTATCCAAAAAGATTTCAAGAATGGTCTGGTTCGTTTCGATTTACCTTTTCGTGAAAGTGATTTTCTTGAGTCCGAAGCCGTTTTGCTGCTTTTTGCATCGTTTCCATCTGTCGAAGCTCTTTTCGAATTATGTTCATTTTTTCATATAGTTTCTTTTTAGCGAAACTACTGATTAAATCGTGATATGAACAAGCATCAATAGCTGATATAATAGGGGTACTGAAATGTCAAACGCCTGTCCCGGTGTCTGAACCGTGCTGTCATACAGGTCGCAAACTTTCTTTCCTGAATAATCAAATACAGAAAGACTTTTCTGTTCCATCTTCCTTCACTCCTTAATGAACAAGCGGGGTGTACTCCATTTCAAATTTGGTCAGGGTCACGTTCCCCTCGATAGCCATTTGGTTCATGACAACAATCGTCGAGGATTCTTCACCACTGGCTTCCATGTTACCATTGAGAACGACGCCGTTTTTCGTGACGGCAATAATTCTCATCCACTTACCGCCGAGGTAAAGATGTACAATCGTATGTGGCAATCTATCTCTAAGAAGATAGACCTTCACGGAGCATCTGCGCACGTTTTTCGTCATACCTTCCTAACACTGATTGCCAGTACAGGAGCGGATCCAAAAACCATCCAAGCGTTGGCAGGCCATGGCGACATCCAGATTACCATGAATCGCTACGTCGATCCGTCAAAACAGAACCTTCTCAAGGCCACAGAAACACTGGAAAGTCTGCTGTTTTCGGACGGCAAAGTGAAAGATACAACAAGTGCCGAACCTATTGCGTCATAAGGGTTTTACCGGCAATACAACCTCCCAATTTTGGACGCGTTTTCGGACATTTGACGCAAACATCCATGTATACACAGCGATGCATAAAAATAAAAACCCTTGAGAACGTTGATTCTCAAGGGTTTCGTAATGGTGGCTCCGACTGGATTCGAACCAGTGACACTCCGGGTATGAACCGAATGCTCTAGCCAGCTGAGCTACGGAGCCATATGGTTGCGGGGGAGGGACTTGAACCCCCGACCTCCGGGTTATGAGCCCGACGAGCTACCAAACTGCTCTACCCCGCGTTATCGGTTGCTTTCGCAACGATGATAATTATATAACAGAAATCAGATTCTGTCAACACTCTTTTTCCAAAAAAAGAAAGTTTTTATGAATCGGCGTCAAAACGCTGGAAATTCGGGGCATTCGTGCCCTTCTTCCCTCACATGCGAGGTGGAAAAAATAAAAATGTGCCCCGTTTCCCGAGATACGCTTTTTCTTGACGCAGAGAAAGCACCGTTTTATAATGGAAAAAAAGTCAAGGAGGTTCCTCTGTGAAAAAAACGATTCTGTTTCTGCTGGCGCTGCTGATGACCTTCGCCCTTCTCCCGGCGGCCTACGCAGAGACCACCACGACCGTATTGATGTATATGTGCGGCACCGATCTGCAAAGTGCCTGCGTCGAAGATATGTACGAAATGTGCACCGGCAATTATTCCGACCAGATCACCGTGGCAGTGCAGGCGGGCGGCGCGACGGAATGGGACGACAGCGACCTGACGCCCAACGCGCTGACTCGCTTCACCATTGCCGACGGCGGGTTTTACGATCTGGAAGTGCTGGATTGGGCCAGCATGGGGGAGCAGCAGACGCTGGTGGACTTTCTGAAATGGGGCGTGTCGAACCATCCGGCGGATCGCTACATGCTGGTGTTGTGGAATCACGGCGGCGGCGCTGCGTCCGGGGTCTGCTTCGATGAAACGGCGGATTATGACAGCCTGACGCTGCATGAACTCAACGATGCGCTATATCAGTTTACTCAGTCCAGACCGGGATTCCGTTTTGATGTGATCGGCTTCGACGCGTGCCTGATGGCGACTTATGAAACGGCGGCCCATATGCGTTATTATGCCGACTACATGGTCGCCAGTGAGGAACTGGAACCCGGCATCGGCTGGAACTACGACGGCTGGCTGTCTGCTTTGAGCGATCAGCCGGACATGGACAGCCAGAGTCTGGCGGTAGCCGTGGCCGACGCGTATATGGAAGCCGCTATCGCGGATAATCCCGACGATTATCTGAGCATGAGCGTGGTGTATCTGCCCGCCATGGATGCTGTGGTGCAGCAGATGGAAAACTACGCGGCCTATCTGACGCAAGCGTTGGATTCCGGCGAACTGGCGACCTTCAGCCGCGCCCGTCAGCGGATGTACGCTTTCGGCGAGTTCAGCGACGCGTCCTCGGATATGGTGGATATGGCGGCGCTGCTGGCTGCCACCCGCAGTATGGCCCCTCAAACGGCCTCTGCGCTGGAAAGCGCCTATCAGAAGGCGGTGCGCTATAACGTGGGCACGGAGACCTTCGATTACCTGACGGGCCTGAGCGTCTATTTCCCCATCGGGGAATTCGAGACCGAAACTTACGCCTGTGCGGAGACCTATCCCAACTACACCCAGTTCGTGCAGGGCTATGCGGCTCTGCGGGCCGGCGGCGACTATGTGTTCACCGCCCAGGCGCCCCAACAGCTGAACGCCGGTAATGTGGAAGAAGCCTTTGCGGGCGACGTGGTCAGCAGCTCCGTTAGCCCGGCGGGCGTTTATGTGGCGCAGGAGGAGACACCCGAGGAATGGGAGGACGTAACGGCGGACTTGCCCCCGGTCACGTCCCTGTGGAGCGGACTGCTGGAACAGGCAGTCGTGGGCGAAATCACCCCGGAGGAGACGGAAAGCGGCGGCTTCTGGTCATGGCTGGATTCCTGGGGTTCTTCCACGGACAGCGACGCGGTCTACGCCTGCTCCATGCAGCTCAGCGAGGACGAACTGAACAACCTCAGTCTGGTGGAAGGTCTGCTCTATATGGACGCCAGCGACGAGGAAGACACGGTCTACGTCGAGCTGGGCGCGATGCAGAACGCAGGCGTGAACTGGGAAACCGGCGAGATCGTCAGCAATTTCGACGGCTGCTGGCCCATGCTGGACGATCAGCTGGTGGTGCTCTACGACCAGCTGGTGAACGGCGGAATGCGCCGCAGCATTATCCCGGTGAAGTGCAACGGCAAGGAAGGCTATCTGCTGGTCATCCGCAAGAGCGCGGAGGCCGACTGGTCGATCGTGGGCTTTACCCGCGGCTACGACGAGCAGGGACTTCCCGTGCGGGGCAGCACACCGCTGAAGGCCGGGGACGAGATCATCCCCACCTATCCGATGGTCTATGAGGACGAAGACGGCGAAATGCAGGAAGACACCTTCGACGGCGATCCCATCATCGTCGGGGAGGAGGGAACCATCGAGTTCGGCTTCTATTCGCTGGAAGGAAGCGAGTCCAGCTATCTGTACTGCTTCCAGCTGACGGATATTTACGGTGAGACCCAGTGGTCGGAGTTTATTTCCTTCGAGCTGTAAAACCGCCCTTCTGGTTCCCAAAAAACAAAATCGCCGCCCGGCCAACGAAAACGCCGGGCGGCGTTCCTTTGCCAAAGTCCGTCCACGAAAGCGTTTCGTTTTTCCGCCAGCAGGAAAAGCTTGACGATTTTTCCCGGACTGCCTATAATAGCAGCCGTCACAAAACACGGATTGCAAAACGATGATCGTCGGACGGCCAATCAGCACATTTCACCCGAAAATCAAGAAAAATCGGAAATGCAACCGCCGGTTGACAGATTGACCAGCCTGATTTCTGGTATGCAACCGCCCCAAAAGGTATGATGCACTCATCCCGGATGCGCCCGGCGCATCCTGACAAACAGGAGGAAATCCAGATGATCTTGGCAGACAAAATTGTGACCCTGCGCAAAAAGGCAGGCTGGTCTCAGGAAGAACTGGCGCAGCAGCTGAACGTGACCCGGCAGTCGGTTTCCAAATGGGAGGGCGCGCAGTCCATTCCCGATATGGAAAAGATTCTTCAAATGAGCCGTATCTTCGGCGTGACCATCGATTTCCTTTTGAAAGACGAAATGGAGACCGCAGAGGCCGCCCCCGAAACGGAAACAGCCGCTGCCCGGCGTGTGACCATGGAGGAAGCTTTCCGCTATCTGGAATTACGGCGGCAGGCTGCGCCCAAAATGGCGCTGGCGACGCTGCTGTGCGTGCTGTCTCCGGCTGCGCTGTTGATGCTGTCGGCAATCAGCCAGCAAACGACCCGCTTTGGTATTTCCGAGGAGACCGCCGTGGGCGTGGGCTTGTGCGTACTGCTGGTTCTGGTGACGGCGGGCGTGTTCCTGTTTCTGATCTGCGCCGCCCGCAGCAGGGAGTTTCGCTTTTTGGAGGAAGTCCCCTTCGAAACGGAATACGGCGTAACGGGCATGGTCAAAGAACGCCGTAAGGCCTTTCAGGAGAAATATGGCTGGGTACAGATCCTTGGGGTCGTGCTCTGTGTGCTGTCCGCCCTGCCGCTGTCTCTGGCCATCATGCTGCGCCTTTCGGAGTTCGGGACGATGGCGGCGCTGTGCCTGACGCTCCTGACGGTGGGCTGCGGCTGCTTTGCGCTGGTGTATGCGGGCTGCTGTCAAAATTCCATGGATAAACTGCTTATGGAGGGCGAATTTGAACGCTCCCGCCGGGGCCAGCGCCAACTGGCCAGCGAGGTCAGCGGCATTTACTGGCTGACGGTGACGGCGGTATTTCTGATTTGCGCCTTCGGCCCCGGTGGAAACGGAGATCCCGGAACGCTTTGGTGGATCTGGGCCGCGGCGGGCGTACTCTTTGGAGCGGTCATGGCTGTGATTCGCCTGACGGGCAAGCGGGACAAATAAAACGCCACACCCCTCCGTGCCTTTCCGGGGTGCGTGGCTTCTCAGAAAAAGATTGCGGAGGAAAACATGAAATCAAGATTTGAAAAAGCGCGGAAAACGCTGATCTTCTGGACGCTCTTTATCGGGCTGGGAGCCGTGGGCGGGGCGGCCTGTATGCTGATCGACCCTTCCGGCAAGGCGCTTGGCATGGACGCGATGCTGCCATTTTTCCAGAAAATGCCGCTGGCGGAGCTGCTGTTTCAGGATTTTGTGTTTTCCGGCATTTCCCTGCTGATCGTCAACGGCCTGACCAATTTGACGGCGGCGGTTCTGCTCCTTCGGCGGAAGCACGCGGGCGTTGTGCTGGGCGGCGTGTTCGGCGTAACGCTGATGCTCTGGATTTGCATCCAATTCTGGCTGTTCCCGCTGAATTTCATGTCGACTTTGTACTTCTTTTTCGGGTTGGCACAGGCGCTGACCGGCTATGCGGCCTGGGTGTTTGAACGACAGGAGAACTTTACCGTCCGCCGGGAGGACTATCCTCATATCGGAGCAAACCCCAAACGGCTGGTGGTGTACTTTTCCCGCATGGGTTACGTGCGCCGCAAGGCCTTTGAGGAAGCGGAACGCACCGGCGCGGAGGTCTATGAGATCAAGGCAGCGGAGCGCACGGAGGGAACGCTGGGCTTCTGGTGGTGCGGCCGCTACGGAATGCACCGCTGGGCAATGCCCATTCAGCCGGTGACGGTCGACCTGACCGCCTACGAGCACGTGACCCTCTGTTCGCCCATTTGGGTGTTTACGCTGGCCGCGCCGGTACGGGCCTTCTGTCAGGCAGCCGCCGGGAAGATTCGGGAGGCGGATTACGTGCTGGTTCACTTTAACCCGTCCCGCTACGAAAATGCCGCCGACGAAATGGATCGCCTGTTGGGTCTGAAACGGACGGGCCTGCGCAGCTTCGCCTGTCAAATGGGCCGCTATCGGGAGGTGGCGAAGAAAACGCCCGGCGAAATTTCCGCTTGATTTTTCGAAAAGCATCGCGAGACGCAGGAAAGACGAATCCTGCGCCTTTTTTGTACCCCAAAATGGAAAAATCAGCCGCGACAGCGAAACATTTTTCAACACGGTGCGCCTAAAAATGCATAAATCTGCATGAGAATCCATTGACTTCCCCGACGGGAAAATGCTATCCTGCCGGTGACGTTACAGCGTTCCAATTTGATAGCCAAAGACAGGAGGAATCCTCGGATGAGTCATTATCGCAATTTCCGGCTGTCCACCTATTTTGTCGCCCACGGCGCGGCGCACGCGGAGCGGCAGCAGCTTCAGAAGGACATCGACTTCTTTCAGCATTATCTGCATCTGGACAACGTGTATCTGGAGCCCTTCCGGGACGGCACCTTCGCTTCGGAAGAACAGGTCAGAATGTGCAAAGAGGTGTTCGAACAAAACGGCATCCACGTCAGCGGCGGCATCACCACCGCTATGCCCGACCCGGAGGGAGTCGAACCCAAGCAGCGTATGTTCGGCACCCTCTGCTACAATGACGAAGCCATGATCCGCCAGCTGGAAGCGGTAGCCGAGGTGAACGGTCGGCTGTTCGACCAGTGGATCATCGACGATTTCTATTTCACCAACTGCACTTGCGACCGGTGCCGGGCCGAGCGGGATCAGTACAACGCCGAGCACGGCATCACCGACGGCAGCTGGGAGCACTACCGCAGCCACAAAATGGTGGAGGTCTCCCGGGATCATATGATTGCCCCTTCCAAGCGGGTCAACCCGGACTGCAAGGTCATCATCAAGTACCCCAACTGGATGGAGTCTTATCAGGAGACGGGCTACAATCCTCTGGAACAGAAAGACCTGTTTGACGGCATCTACACCGGCACCGAGACCCGTGACCCCGTCCACACTGATCAGCATCTGCCCCGGTATCTGTCATTTTCCCTGCTGCAGTATTTCGAAAAGCTGGCCCCCGGCCGCAATGGCGGCGGATGGTTCGACCCCTTCGAATGCCGTTTTCTGGACTACTATCTGGAGCAGGCCTACCTGACCGCCTTTGGCCGGGCCCGGGAGCTGATGATGTTCTGCTTCCAGGCGCTGGTGAATACGGTCAATGTGCCTGCACTGGGCTTCATGCTGGAAAAACTGGATGAAGTGATGGATCATATGGGGCAGGTCGTGGGCGTTCCCTGCTACATCCCCAACGGCTCGCAGGGAGAGGATAACGTGCAGGACTTTTACGGAATGCACGGTTTCCCTATCGTGACTACGCCTTTCTTCCCGGCAGACGCGCCCCGGATGTTCCTGACGGCTTCGTCCGCCTGTGACCCGGAGATCATTGACAAGCTGGACGCTTATCTGGTAAAGGGCGGCAAGGCTATCGTCACCAGCGGCTTTGTCAAGGCCACGCTGGGTCGGGGTGTGGAACGCTTTACCAGCCTGCGGGATCGCCACCGCACCGTGGCTGTGAAGGATTTTATGGTGGAATGCCTGCGACCCGGCTATGACCGGGAAATCCTCCACGGCAGCCGGGAGATCCTGATCCCCGTGCTGGAAAATCGCAACAACGCCACGTGGATCCAGCAGTGCAAAGGCATTCACGAGGAAGAAAGCTACACGCTGCTGGCCCGCGATACCTATGGCCGGGGCGAAATGATCACCCTCTGCGTGCCGGAATCCTTCTCCGACCTGAAATATCTGCCGGTGCCCATGTTGTCCTATATGCGTCGGGAGTTCCGGGTGAACGGCGTGTATCTGGAAGGCGCGCCCATGATCAGCCTGTTCCATTACGACAATGACAGCTTTATCCTGTACCCCTATCTGGATCGGGAGACCCACGATACCGATATTTTCCTGCATGTGCAGGACGCCAAGGCGCTGACGGAGGTGGTTTCCGGCAAGCGGGTCGAACCGCTGTACACCGAAGCGGGCGAGGCTGTGTTCCGGATCCATGCCGTGGTGGGCAAGTTCCGCGGCTATCATGTGGAACGGTAAAAGGTCTCTGGATGGAAAAACGGAGAGGCTGTATGTCCGCTCAAACGCCGCAGGAATGCCGTAGGTACGCTTTGCACTGCATCTGCGCATAGGCGTTGCCTGCCGGAGCTTTAGGAGCAAAGTGCCACCCCTTTCCGCGAAACAGCCAAAACAGAATCTCATCAAAAATCAAAAGGCTCGGCCTTCCTTATCGAGGGCCGAGCCTTTTGGCGTTCCTTTCAGTTTTCCAGCTCATAAACCACATATTCTTCCCGGAAGCGGTAGCCCAGCGTTTCCGCCAGATGGGCGGAGGTTTTGTTGGCCGCGTCCCAGCTGGGGAAAAGCCCCCGTTCCAGACATTCCAGCATCAGCCGGGCCCCGCAGGCCCGCGCCAAGCCTTGACGACGCTGATCTTTCCGGGTGTCGATCTCGATCTCAATGCCACCGGGGTAGGAAGAATAACTGGACGCGCCCGCCAGCAGTTCCTCGCCTCGCAGAGCCACAAAGCCCAGTCCCATTCGGGCAAAGTCCTCCGAAGTTCCGTAATTGCTGACGAGATCCCGCGTCCATTCTTCCGAAAGACAGCGGCGGTACAGCGCTTCGTCGATGGGGGAAAGCGTCACCCCTTCGGGCAGCCGTTCCGCCATTTCCCGCAGGTCTTTGGGCACGAAGCCCTCCGCACTGTGCTCAAAGGCGTATCGGGTGCGGGGAGAAGCCGCCTTGCCGAAGACCCGCCGAATTTCCGCCGCCCATGCGTCGTTCTGGGGTGTCAGGAGGACGTATGGGCATCCGTCAGGCCGAAAGCGCAGCAGTTCTTCCGAGAGCTGACCGGCGAAGAAAGCAAAGTCGCCCAGCACCGCAGCGGCGGAGCAAAGGGGCCATTCCGCCACGGCGTATACGCCGCCCATCATGCCGCTCAGACAGGAAAGTACCATCGTATCTTCAAAGGAGCCGAACAGCTCGGCGGCTTCCGCGGGGTTTTCCAGCCGGGTAATCATGGGCAGCCCTCCGTTCTGAATGGGGGAATCATTCAATGGGAATTTCAGCGGCCTGTGCGATGCCGTTCAGATAGGTCTTGAAGGAGCGGGAAAAGCCCGTCACCACCTGCTGCTGAAATGCGCTGTCCGGGGCGCTCAGCTCTTTTTCCAGCGCGTCCCGCAGTTTTTTCCGGGTGGAGTCGCTGCGCAGGTGCTTGACCAGATTCCGTTTGCGCAAAAGCAGGGGCAGATTGGCCTTCATCATGGCCCCGGAGATCGCGTCCATGCCGAACAGCGACACAGCCGTGCCCAGCAGCGCCCCCGCCAGAAAGCCCAGCGGGCCCGCTGCGATCAGCGCCACGCCGCTGCCGCCGCACAGAAGGCCCAGCAGCACACTGACAATGACCGTCATCAGCGCGCCGATCAGGTTCATGCCCGTCAGCCCCTTCGCATCCAGCGGCAGCTTTTCCGGGCCGGAGCTGACTGCCGTCAGGTTCAGGGCCATTTCCTTGCGGGGTACCTCGTAGCGGTCGCAGATGGGATCCACCAGCGCCTGCAGCTGCGTCCCCACTTCATCTAGCCAGCTGCGCAGGGCCGGGGTCAGCGCATCCCGAGCCATGGGGGAGTCCAGCACCTCCGTGACCCGCTGCTTGAGCTGGGCGTCCATTTCTTCCATTGTGCCGATACGGCCCTTCTGCCAGTCCGTCACCACGGGCACGGCGGCTTCCTCGATCAGCAGATCCACCAGCGCCTCCGTCACAGGCGGGATCAGCTGGGGTATGGCCTTGCGGGCCGTGTAGGCGACCCGTTCCTCGGTGATCTCCTTTTCGATGGCCTTGCGGAACTCCCGCAGGTTGGAATCGATCCACCCGGCGTAGCTCAAGCCCTTGGCAATGGAAAATTCCGGCTCCGGGCAGCAGACCACCGCCGCGTCCCGGAAGGCCTCCCGGCAAAGCTGGCGGAAAAACGGCATCCGGGACGCGCCGCCGGTCAAAAGCACCAGACAGGGCGGATCGTCGGCAGTCAGGCGGACGGCGTGGTCCAGCGCGTCCTGCACCGCCTGGGTAAAGCTGCGGCCCTGCAGCGCGTTCAGCGGCTTTTCCGTCAGCTGGCGCGCCAAGTCGCCGTCCAGCTTGAGAGTCAGCTTCTGCACGCCGTCGTAGCAGATGCGCAGCACTTTTTTCACCGAGGCGGACGGGTCGTCCAACAGCCGGGTGTAGTATTCTTCCTTCAGACGGCGGGCTTCGATTTCGCAATAGCTGTACCAGCTTCGGCTCTCCTGAAACACCCGGCGGATCGCGTCCCGTTCCCGGCTCTGCTCCACGCAAAGGCGCAGCAGTTCTTCATCCAGAATGCCGCCGCCCAGCGCAATATCCCCGAAGGTGCCCACGCCCGTTTCCCGTCCGCCCACGATATAGGCAAAATCCAGCGTGGAACTGCCGATGTCGATCACCAGCGCCGTCTTGGACAGCACGTCGATGTCCAGTGCCACGGTCTTGGCGTATTTGGCGTACAAAAACGCCGCCCGGGATTCGGAGATGACCTGCGGCTCCCGGAGCCCTGCCCGCATGAGAAGCTCCCGATAGCGGGCGCGAGCCGTGGCGTTCCAGCCGGCGGGACAGCCCACCACAAAGGCGTCCTCAGGCCCCAGCAGCCCGTTATCCTGCAGATCCCGCACCGTGCCCCGCACAAAGCGGACAATGTCCTCGTTCCGGGCCGGGTCGTAGGTAAAGCGGCTCTTGAAACGCACGCTGAGCCCGTCGGCCAGCGCGTCTGTATAGGCCCGTTCGCCCACAACGATTTCCCCGTTCAGCATTCCCACAGCGCTTAAAAAGCTGCGGGAGCCGCCTACCGGCAGAATGACGGGTTCGATCCCGGAACCCTGTTCAAAAGCGGCGATGGCGCTTTCGCCATCGCCCACGTCAAATCCGATGTAACGCATGGATGCTCCTTTGTTCCTGAACCCCGAAATATCAGCCCTGCCGCACAGCGGCGGTTCCCCGGCGGATCAGGCGAAAGTCCTCCGCAGAAACGATGGCGGGGGAGAGAGTACGAGTCTCGTTTTTGCTGGGGAGAACGGTGAACAGACGGCTGTTTTCCTCCGAATATTCCATGGCCCGGAAGCCCAGCCCGTTCAACAGCCCGTCCACCGCGCCGGCCATTTCCTCCCGCTCGTCGCCGCTCAGATCATAAACGGTCTCCATCAGGTCGGCCAGACGCTCCGCCATGGCGGAACTGCCCTGCTCCCGGCCCCGCAGACTGTCGTTGAGATAGGCAAAGTCGTTGGCGCAGCGGTCGATAGCGCGTAACTGCCCGTCCAGAACGGCCAGCAGCCGTTCAACATCCGGCTGAAGGGTCACGCGCACCTCGTCATGCACGGCGGCCTTTCGGCCCTTCCGGCGCTCGGTCAGCAATGCCGCCGAACCGGCGATCAGCGCTGCCAGCGCGGAGACCCAGCCCAACACGATGCCGCGGAAATAGCAGCACAGCCCGCTGAAGATCATCAAAAGCGCCGTCAGCACCACCAGCCAAGCCTTGCCACCCTGCTTTTCAGTCTTCCGGGACTGCGCCACCCATGAGGTGGCAGCCACCGGCGTTTCCAAAAAGCCCACAGAACCCTTCACCAGACTGAACAGCACGCCCATCTGCTGCCGAAGCACTTCGTCGCTCTGTTGAGCCAGCGTGTTCTGCTCGGTCTGCATCAAAGCGTGGCGGATGGCATATACCTGATCGGCCACGCTGGTCTGGTCTTTCAGCGCCGCCCGCAGGGATTCCCGCTGTTCTTCCCAGCATTCAAAGGCGCTCATGGGTTCGTTCCCTTCTGGGACTTCTTTGCGGACATGGACTTAGCGGTGGAAGCCGTCTTTTTCGCGGTCGAAGTCTTGGCAGCGGAGGTAGTTTTCTTCGCTGTAGTGGATTTCACAGCGGAGGTAGTCTTTTTCGTGGCCGTAGATTTGGCGTCAGAAGCCGTCTTTTTTGCGGTCGAAGACTTCGCAGCAGAAGTGGTCTTCTTCGCCGTTGCAGACTTTGCAGCGGAAGTCGTGGCTTTCTTCGTCGCCGTTGACTTTGCGGCAGAAGTGGTTTTCTTCGCTGGCGTAGACTTCACAGCAGAGGTGGTCTTCTTTGCCGTTGTGGATTTTGCCGTGGTCGAAGCTTTCTTCGTCGTTGTTTTTTTGCTGGAAGAAGTCTTCTTCTGCTTCGTTTCCTCGGCACCGGTCAGCCCGGACAGCACATTGCCAATGCCCTCCAACAGCCCGCCGGAGGACGCAGCGTTCCCCGCCAGATCGGAGAGCGCGTCCTCGATGGTATCCAGAAAATCGCCGGTGGAGACGGAGCCTTCACCCAGCATATCGCTTACGATGGATTCCAGCAGTCCCTTTTTGGCCATGACGAACCCCTTCTTAAAATTGATCTTAAAGTTTTTTCAAAGCGTCCAGTTCTTCCTGCGTCAGCGGCCGCCACATGCCCCGGGGCAGCTCGCCCAGCTTCAGGGGGCCGAAGCGGATGCGCCGCAGCATGACCACCTGATGACCGATCTGCTCCACCATTTTACGCACCTGCCGGTTGCGGCCTTCATGAATGGTGATGATCATATCGGTGAAAAGATTCTGTACGCTCAAAATATGCACCTTGGCCCGGGCGGTCTTGCGTCCGTCCACCATCACGCCTCGTTCCAGCTGCCGGGCTTCCTCCGGCGTGACCTGATTGCTGACCCGCGCCAGATAGGTCTTGTCCACCTCCATGGAGGGATGCAGCATCCGTTCGGTCAGGTCGCCGTCGTTGGTGAGCAGCAGCAGCCCCTCGCTGTCGTAGTCCAGCCGTCCCACCGGGTACAGCCGGACGGGATAATCCCGGAAGCGATCCAGCACTGTGGCGCGTCCCTCCGGGTCGCTGACGGTCGTTACCTCGCCAGCGGGCTTGTGATATATGATATAATGCTTTTCCACTTCGGGCCGGACGCGCTTCCCGTCCACACAGATGACTTGATCGTCCTCCACCTGCACGCCCATTTCCGTAATTTTCTGACCGTCTACCGTGACGTGGCCCTCGGCGATCAGCTTTTCTGCCGCCCGGCGGGAAGCCACTCCGCAGGAGGCCAGATACTTTTGCAGCCGCATGGCGTTCCTCCCTGTGCGGGCTTGGCCCGCTGGAAAATAGTATAGCGGAATCTTTCCCTAAAAACAAGACCCGGCCCGCCTGTCACGGCGAACCGGGAATGAAAACGTTGTTTACAGCCGCTCCACGTGGTCGCTGTCCACAAAGGCGTGGATCAGCTTGCACCGGGGAACGGGCGTGGGGGAGAGAGACAGGCTGGCCAGAATTTCGCCGGCTGCGCGGGACGCGCTCTCTTCGCTGGAAGCGTGAACCGTCGCCACCGCGTCGCCGAGCCGAAGCTCGTCGCCGATGCGCTTGTGCATCACGAAACCAACGCTGTAGTCGATGGTGTCGGTCTTCTGCTTGCGACCCGCGCCCATGGCCTGAGCCGTGTTGCCCAGACGGATGGTATCCATGCTCCGGATGTAGCCGCCCTCCACGGCAGGAACGTCCCGGATGATCTTGGCCTGGGGCAGCTGGCTCACGTCATCGCAGCAGGCGGGGTCGCCGCCCTGCGCCACAATCATCTGCCGCAGCTTTTCCAGACCCGCGCCGCTGTGAAGCGCCGCCATCAGCTTGTCCCGGCCCTCGGCTACGGAGGACGCAGCGCCGCCCAGCAGCAGCATCCGCGCGCCAAGCTCCACTGCCACGGTCAGCAGCGGGCCTTCGACCCGGTTGTTCAGCACATCGATGGCTTCTTTTACTTCCAGAGCGTTGCCGATGTGACTGCCCAGCGGTTCGCCCATGTCGGTCACCAGCGCCACCATCCTGCGGCCCGCGTCGCAGCCGATACGAACCATGGTCTGGGCCAGCTCGATGCTGGCTTCGGTGGTGTGCATCAGCGCGCCCGCGCCGGTCTTTACGTCCAGCACGATGGCCTGTGCGCCGCTGGCCAGCTTCTTGGAGACGATGCTGGAAGCGATCAGCGGCAGACTGTCCACCGTAGCGGTCACGTCCCGCAGGGCGTACAGGGTCTTGTCGGCAGGGGCCAGATTCTTCGTCTGGCCGATGATGGCGATGCCGATGTCCTGCACCTGCCGGATAAATTCTTCTTCGCTCAGGCCGATGCGGAAGCCGGAGATGCTTTCCAGCTTATCCAGCGTACCGCCGGTGTGTCCCAGCCCACGGCCGCTCATCTTGGCTACGGGTACGCCGCAGGCGGCCACCAGCGGGGCCAGCACCAGCGAGGTGGTGTCGCCCACGCCGCCGGTGGAGTGCTTGTCCGTGGAAACGCCCTTCAGCATGGAAAGATCCATCATATCGCCGGAATGAGCCATCGACAGAGTCAGCCGCACCGTTTCTTCCCGGTTCATGCCGTTCAGACGGATAGCCATCAGCAGCGCGGAAAGCTGGTAATCCGGGATGGAGCCGTCCGCCGCGCCCTTGACAAAATAGTCAATTTCTTCCGCGGAAAGAGCCTGGCCGAATTTCTTTTTTTCAATGATCTCCACCATGTTCATCGGAAGTACCTCACAGTTGGATCAGCATTCTGCCGCAGTTTTCGCATTCGATCATCTTCGCGCCGCTCTTGAAGGCGCGGAGGGAGGCCTGCGGAATGTTCATGTTGCAGCCGCCACACTGGTCGCCGTACAGCTTGGCGATGGGGCGGGCGCAATGCTGCTTGATGGCCCGATACTTGGCCAGCAGCTCCGGGTCGATGCCCTCGGTCTTTTTTTCGGCCTCGGCGCGCTTCTGCTCCAGCCCTTTCATCTGCTCCTTGTAGAGCGCCTCGTATTCCACCTTCTGCTTGTCGTAGGCAGCCTTCACCTTGGCGTACTTGACCCGGATATCCTTTTCCATCCGGTCACGATCCGCCGCGTCCTTCTGGATGCGCTTGAGCTCCTGCTCGTACTCGGTCAGGTCGCCCAGCAGCTTCTGCGCGTCCCGGCTCATATCCTGCGCCAGATTCAGATCGGTGGGCGGCGTGGCTTCCATCTTTTTGGTCAGCGCGGTCAGCTGCTCCTCCATCCGGGCAATGGCGACCTTGATCACGTCCACCCGGTCCACCATCTGGGCCACTTCTTCTTCCATCTTTTTGACGGCGTTCTGCTGCTCCACCAAAAATTCCCGGTTCTTCTTCAGCGCCAACCGGGCGGGATCGCGCTTGATCTCGGTTTCCAGCGCATCAACGGCCACGTCGGCCTGCTGATACTGCCAAAGCATTTCCATCTGTTCCATAAGGCAACCTCCTTTAAGGTTCTGGGAGAAAACGGGTCAGCGGACAGGCTCCTTGGGGAAAGGAGCGGTGTCGATCAGGCGCGCCTGAACCGCCCAGCCGGTTTGAGACGCATCCCGGAGAAAACGTTGATAGAGCGCGGCAATGCCGGGCTGTTCCGTGGCGTGATGCCCCGCGTCCAGCACCCACAGGCCGCGGGCTGCCGCGTCGAGAATTTCATGGTGATGGATTTCGCCCACCACAAAAGCCTGCGCCCCGGCCTGCGAGGCCTGCACCGTCGCTTCGCCGTAAGCGCCGCCCGCCACGGCTACGGTCTCGATGGTTTCTTCTCCATGCCCATATAACTGGGGGCGCATTCCAAGTTTTTCGGCTACCAGGGCGCAGAAAGCCTCGGGAGCCATGGGGGAGGGCAGACGACCTACCCGCAGGTAGCCGTCCGCAGAACGCACCTGTTCCAGCCCCAGCGCAGCGGCCAGCGAATCGCCCACGCCGCCTTCCGCCTTGTCCCAGTTGGTGTGGGCGGCGATCAGGGACATGCGGTTTTCCACGATCTGGGAAACGGCCTGTCCGATGGGGTCCGCATAGTGTATGCGCCGCAGTGGGTTGAATATGAGCGGATGATGGGTCACGATCAGCTGTGCATGGAGACGAACCGCCTCCCGTACCAGCGCAGGGGTCGCGTCCAGTCCGAAGACCACCGTCTGCACCGGCAGCCGTTCGTCGCCGATCAAAAGCCCCACGTTGTCGAAATCCTCGGCACTGTCAAAGGACGCAAGGTCGTTCAGCCAGTTCAGCGCGTCCCGAACGTTCATCAGGCTCATAAGCTCGTCTCCTTTCGGCCTGGGGCAGGTGTCAGTGAAACTTTTCCAGCTCCTGCCGGACATAGTCCAGCTCCCGGCGGTAGAGGGCAAGCTGGTTTCCGTCCACGGGCGTTTTGGCCTGTTCCATGGATGAGATAGCGCCATGGAGCAGACGTTCCCGCCGTTCCAGCAGGTCGCGCCACAGCGGCGGACGTTCCCGGAGCAGTACCGGTCCCAGCAGCAGCTCCCGCTCGTCGTAGACGGGCTCGCCGTCCAACGCGGGGGTGCATTGCATCAACAGATAATATCGCCGATTTTCCTTGACAGGCTGTTCCTGACGGATGCGGTAGCCGATGCGGCACAGGGTCTCCCGCAAAAGGGGCAGGTCGGTCTGCGCGCCCAGCACCAGCGATGCGCCGTGGAGCCGCCCGCAGCCTTCTTCCAAAATCCGGGAGAGGGTCTGCCCGCCCATGCCTAGGACAAAAACGGTTTCCGCCGGGACGTTCAGCGCGTCCAGCGCCCGCAGTCCGTCTGCGACGGCGAAGGTGGCCCGGTCTGACAGCCCCAGGCCACCTAAAAGAATCTTTGCTTTGTTCAGTGAAGGCGCGCTGACGTCCGCGACCAGAACCTGTTTCGCCCGGCCGCTTTGCAAAAGCGCGGCGCTGAGCCGGCCGTGGTCGGCTCCGATGTCGGCGCACACCCCGCAGGGCTGCGCCAGCAGAAGCGCCGCCTGCAGACGGCTGTCCAGATGGATCATACTCATCTTAGTCCAGATAATCCCGCAGTTTCTTGCTGCGGCTTGGGTGACGCAGCTTCCGCAGAGCCTTGGCCTCGATCTGACGGATGCGCTCACGAGTTACCTTGAATTCCTTGCCCACTTCTTCCAGCGTGCGCTGGTGTCCGTCGTCCAGACCGAAACGGAGCCGTAGCACCTTTTCCTCACGGGGGGTCAGGGTGTCCAACACGTCCAGCAGCTGCTCCTTCATCAGGGTGAAGCTGGCGGCCTCGGCGGGGGCGGGAGCGTCGTCGTCGGGGATGAAGTCGCCCAAGTGGCTGTCTTCTTCCTCACCGATGGGCGTTTCCAGAGACACGGGCTCCTGCGCGATCTTGATGATCTCCCGAACCTTGCTCTCGGAAATGTTCATCACCTTGGCGATCTCTTCCGGCGTAGGCTCACGGCCATATTCCTGCAAAAGCTGGCGGGAGACCCGGATCAGCTTGTTGATGGTCTCCACCATGTGCACAGGAATACGGATGGTGCGGGCCTGATCGGCGATGGCGCGGGTGATGGCCTGACGGATCCACCACGTGGCATAGGTGGAGAACTTGTAGCCCTTGCGGTAGTCGAACTTGTCCACCGCCTTGATGAGGCCCAGGTTGCCCTCCTGAATCAGGTCGAGGAACAGCATCCCCCGGCCCACGTAGCGCTTGGCGATGGAAACCACCAGACGCAGGTTGGACTCGGTCAGCTTTTTCTTCGCTTCCTCGTCGCCCTCCTCCATGCGCTTGGCGATCTCGATCTCTTCCTCTGCGGACAGCAGGGGAACCTTGCCGATCTCCTTCAGGTACATGCGGACAGGGTCGTCCACGCTGATGCCTTCGGGCACGCTCAGGTCGATGTTTTCCGGCTCGATCAGCTCCTCCGGGGGAACGGGGTCAAATTCGTTCACCACGTCCACGCCCAGGCTTTCCAGCACTTCGTAGACCTTGTTGATCTGGTCGGCGTCGATCTCCAGCTCCATGAGCTGGTTCGCTACTTCTTCCTTGGTAATGGAGCCCTTGGTCTTGGCTTCCTCGTACAGTTCGTTGAGCTTTACTTTGACCGCTTCCCGCGATGGATTTTCACTCAACCGTCTCACTCCTTCTATGTACACAGGGGGGAATCGTTTACTTCAGTTCCGTCAGCTGCTGCGCCAGCTGAAGGGCGCGCCGCGTCGCCGCAGCCCTTTGTTCCTCGGGCAGGGTGGACAGGCTTTTCTGCAGCTTGTCCATTTCCTTCTCCAGCCGTTCCCGGCGGAGCTTTTTCAGGCAGTCCTGCGCCATCTGCATCAGCCCTTCGTCGTCCAACTCGGTGCTGATGCTGAGAATGTCGCCGATGACCGCCCGGCCTTCGTCATCCGGCTGGCGCTCCATCAGCGCCGCCGGGCTTTCGCCGCCCAGCAGGGCCTCGCAGAGGCTTCGGTAGGCGGGGTCGTCAAAGTCGTCCGGGGAAACGCTGCCTTCCGGTAGTCGGCCTGTGGAAAGCACCGCCAGCAGCGTCCGGGCCGCCCAGTCCACCTGAGAGACCTCTTTGGCCTTTTGGCGGAAGCTCTCCCGCTTGGGCACGTCCACCTTTTCAGGGGCGGCAGGCCGAGCGCCGATCTGTTCCAGCAGCACTTCCCGGTCAAAGCCGGTCTCCATGGCCAGCCGCCGGACATAGTTTTCCAGCTCCACGGGCTCCCTGACCTTGCGGAGGAACCCTGCGCAGGCTTTGGCGTACTCGGTGCGGCCTTCCTCGGCGGACATATCGTGCTTCTCTTTTTCCCGAAGCATGCGGTAGTACACGCCGGAGATGGGCTTCAGAGCCTCGAAAGCCTCCAGCCCTTCCTGACGGATGAACTCGTCCGGGTCCAGTCCGCCGGGAAGATCCAGCACCTTCACCGGAACGCCCGTCTCCTCGAGAATATCCAGCCCTCGGAGAATGGCGTGCTGCCCGGCGCTGTCGCCGTCGTAGGAGAGCCAGACTTCCGGCGCGTAGCGGGACAGGAGCTTGGCCTGTTCCGGCGTCAGCGCCGTGCCCAGCGTGGCGGCTACGCCTTCCACGCCAAACTGGCTCAGGGAGACCACGTCCATGTAGCCCTCCACCAGGATCACCCGCTTGAGCCCTCGCGCCTTGCGCAGCAGATTGGCTGCGAAAACGTTGTATCGCTTATTGAAGGCGGGGGTATCGGAGGTGTTGAGGTACTTGGGCTGCACGTCGCCGATGGCGCGCCCGCCGAAGCCGAGCACGTTGCCGTAGGCATCAATGATGGGGAACATGGCTCGATTGCGGAACATGTCGAAGACCCGGCCATCCCTTTCCAGCATCAGCCCGGCGGAGATCAGTTCCTCTTTGGTAAAGCCCTCGCTCATCAGCGTACTGCCGATGTTGGGCCGCGCCGGGGCCGCACCGATGCCGAAGCGGCGGATCACCGCGTCGGAAAGGCCCCGTTTCTTTACATAGGCTAGAATGTCCGCACCGTCCTCCTGCCATAAATGCTGATGATACAATCTTGCGGCTGCCTTGTTGGCCAGATAGATGCGCTCCTTGAGCGAACGGCGTTTTTCGTAGGCAGGGTCATTTTGCAGTTCCGGCAGGGGCATGTGCAGCTGGTTGGCGAGAAACTCGACCGCCTCCGGAAAGGTGAGACGCTCGATGTCCATCACGAACTGGATAACGCTTCCGCCCGCCTTGCAGCCAAAGCAGTGATAGACCTGCTTTTGCCCGTCCACGTAGAACGAGGGGGACTTTTCGTTGTGAAACGGGCACAGACCAACATATCTATGCCCGTTCTTCTTCAACTGCACGTAGGAGCCGATCACACTGACGATGTCAGCCCGCTGCCGCAGCTCTTCCAGCCATTCCTGTGGGTATCTTCCCGCCATGCTATTCGTCACCCACTCTCAAATGATTCTCCACGGCGGCGCGTTTTCCTGCCGCGGATTCCACAATTTCCGACATTTCTTCGGCTTGCGCCCCTTTCCGGCAGGAAAAAATCCGTGTTTTTCCCTGCGGTCAATAACGGTTGAAGGCCTTCGGAATAAAAATGCTCTGGTACAGGCAGATGGCGTAACGGTCGGTCATGCCGGCGATAAAGTCGCATATAGCCCGCTCCGCCCCTTCCAGATAAAGGATTTCCAGATATTCGCCGGGCAGCTGCTCGGGGTGGGCCACATAGTGGTCAAACAGGCCGTTGACCACATGGTCGCAGCGCTGCTCCTCCTGCTTGCGCCATTCGTCCAGATAGACGTTCTCAAACAGAAATTCCCGCAGACGGTCGCTGGCCTCCCGCACCTCGTCGGACATGACCACCCGGTTCTGACCTTCGCTGTTGCGCACTACGTCGGCGATCATGGTGTTGATCCGCTCGCCATGGGTCTTGCCCAGCACCTCCACGCAGGGGCGGGGCAGCTCGTATTCCTTCAGAATGCCGCCGCGGATAGCGTCGTCGATGTCGTGGCTGATGTAGGCGATGCGGTCAGCCCGGCGCACGCACCAGCCCTCCAGCGTGGAAGGCTCCTGCGGCCCGGAGTGACATAGAATGCCGTCCCGCGTCTCCTGACAGAGGTTCAGCCCGGCCCCTTCCCGCTCCAGCCGCTCCACCATGCGCAGGCTTTGCTCGTTGTGTCGGAAGCCGCCGGGCATCCGCTTGTTCAGCGTGTTTTCGCCGATGTGCCCGAAGGGCGTATGCCCCAGATCGTGCCCCAGCGCGATGGCTTCTGTCAGGTCTTCGTTCAGCTGCAGGCAGCGGGCCAGCGTCCGGGCCACCTGTGCCACCTCCAGCGTGTGGGTCAGCCGGGTGCGGTAGTGGTCGCCCACAGGGGAGAGAAAGACCTGCGTTTTATATTTCAGCCGCCGGAAGCTCTTGCAATGAATGATCCGATCCCGATCCCGCTGAAAATCCGTCCGCATATCGTCAGGAGAGATGGGGGCGGCCCGCCCGGCCGTATCCGCCGCGCATTTGGCATAGGGAGAAAGCCGCGTCCGCTCTTCCTGTTCCAGCCGCTGCCGTACCGTCATAACCGACCCTCCCGTCTATCGTGTGGAAAAAAGTTGATTCCTATACTAAATATACGAGAAACACAGCCAAGTTCCTGCCTGTGGCGAAAGGGGAACAGGAAAAAAGCCTCTTTACCCCCGGATTGGAAGTGTGATATACTATTTGTAAATTTCTGTACGAAAGGGGAAAAGCCGAATGAAAAAAGAGCCGAAACAGACGAAGCCGTCCAATCGAATCGGCTATTTTCCCGAAAACGCGCCGATCTGGCAGGGGCCTCCTGCGCCTCAAAAGCAAAAGCTCCCGAAAAAGAATCTGCTTCGTCCTGTATTGACAGCCGCCTGCGCCGTGGTGTTTGTGGTGTGCGCCGTTTCACTGATCCGTTATTTTGTCGATATCGGCCGGGCCAGAAGCGCCAGCGACGAACTGCGCCGCACCTATGCCGCCAGTCAGACGCTCCCGGAGGAGACTGCCGTCCCGGCACCAGCAGAAACCGCCGTGGAAACAGCGGTTCCTGAACCTGTCTCTACGCCGGAAGCACTTCCCACGCAGACCCAGCAGCCCGCCGAGACCGCCGCCGACTTTGCTTCCCAATGGGCAGCCGGCTATGCGAACAACCCCCAGCTGCGCATTTCCGAAAGCTTCCAGAAGCTGCGCCAGCAGAACCGGGACGTGGTGGGCTGGCTTTCCATCGCGGAGGTGCTGGACGAGCCGGTGCTGCAGCGGGACAATTCCTTTTATCTGACCCACGACGCTTCCGGCCAGAAGAACGCCACGGGCGCGCTGTTTCTGGACGAGGGCTGTAACCTGCGCATCCCAACGCCCCATCTGGTGATCCACGGCCACAATATGAAGGAAGGAGCCATGTTTGGCTCCCTGAAAAAATACAAGCTCAAGGACGCGGCCTTTTATAAGGAACACGCCGTTTTCACCTTCAATACGCTTTACGAGGAAGCCCAGTACGTCATCTACGCCGTGGCGGAGGTCAGCATCAATCCAAGCGACGCGGACTACCTGCCCTTCTGGGCTTATGAAAATTTTACCACCCAAAGCCAATGGAACGCCTACGTGGGTAAGATTCGGGAACTCAGCCGCTACCGAACGCAGGTGGACGTGCAGCCCGGCGACCGCCTGCTAACGCTGGCCACCTGCTCCGGCGCGGATAACAACCGCCGTCTGCTGGTCGCCGCCCGGAAGGTTCGGGACGGAGAAAGCACCCTGACGCTGAAACAGTCCGTTTACAGCACGACTGTGAAATAAAAGTAAAAAATAAAGCCGCATAAAACCCCCGCTCTCTGCTTTCCTGCAAAGAGCGGGGGTTGTTATTCTTCCGTTTCATCCAGTTCCGTTTCTTCTTCGAGTTCTTCCGTTTCCGGCTCCTCGGGCTTCTGCAGAAGGCCGCCCAGCATTCCCAGCAGTTCACTGCGGCCCTGCCCGTCCTCGCTGGAGTAGCACAGAATCTCCCATGGCTGCACCAGCAGTGCCCGGCAGATAGGGGCAATCTGCTTCATCCGCGCGCCGCGGCTGATCTTGTCCGCCTTGGTGGCGATGACGGTGAAGGGAATGCCCATCTGCCGGAAGTACTGATTCATGGCGATATCGTCCTGCGTAGGCTCGTGGCGGATGTCCACCAGATGCAGCACGTGGCGCAAATGGGTGCTCTGCTGGAAGTAGTCGTCCATCATCGCGCCCCAGCGCATTTTCTCCTTCTTGTCCACCTTGGCAAAGCCGTAGCCGGGCAGGTCGACCAGATGAAAATTGCCGTTAATGAGAAAAACGTTGATCAGCCGGGTCTTGCCTGGGGTAGCGCTGGTCTTGCACAGCTTGCGCCGGTTGCACAGCGAGTTGATCAGCGAGCTTTTGCCCACGTTGCTCTTGCCCACCACCGCCAGCTGGGGCAGGGTAATAGGCGGCTTTTCGCTGTATTGATCCAGACTGGTGACAAATTCGGCGGTTTTGATCTCCATTTTTGTTTTCCTTTATCAATCGTGGGGTTTTCAGCCCTGCTGCATCATGGTGGGCTGGCGGGAGTCGCTGGGGGCCACGCGGGGCAGCGACTCCGTCAGAACGGCGGGCAGGGGAGCGGTCAGCGCCCGTTCCAAGACCTGCGTCACATCCCGCACCGGGGTGATGTGAACCTGCTCCTTCACCACCGGCGCGACTTCCTCCAAGTCTTTCACGTTTTCTTCGGGGATCAGCACCTCCGTGATCCCCGCCCGGTAGGCGGCCATCAGCTTCTCCTTCAGCCCGCCGATGGGCAGCACCTTGCCCCGCAGGGTGATTTCGCCGGTCATGGCGATATCCTGCCGCACGGGAATGCCCGTCAGCACGCTGACCAGCGCGGTGGTCAGCGTCACGCCGGCGGAGGGCCCGTCCTTGGGCACCGCGCCCTCCGGCACGTGAATATGAAGGTCGTGCTTCTTAAAGTAGTCCGATCCCAGCCCCCAGGGCTCGCTGTGGGCACGGGCCCAGCTCAGCGCCGCCTTGGCGCTTTCCTGCATCACGTCGCCCAGTTTGCCGGTCAGCTGCAAAGCGCCGGTCCCGGGCATGGCAAGGCATTCCACCGTCAGCATTTCGCCGCCGACGGACGTGTAGGCCAGTCCGTTGACCATGCCCACGGAGGCGGTCTTTTCCGGCTGCTCCCGGGAATAGCGGGGCGCGCCCAGATATTGGCGCAGCTTCTGGGGCGTTACGGCGACGATTTCAGCGCCTTCGTCCAGCATTTCCACTACGGCCTTGCGGACAATCTTCGCCAGCACCCGTTCCAGCTCGCGAACGCCGGCTTCCCGGGTGTAGCCCTCGATGACGGCCTTGAGCAGCTTGTCGTTCATGCGGACGCTGCCCGCTTTTAGGCCATGCTGTTTGATCTGCTTGGGCAGCAGATGTTTTCGGGCAATGCGCAGCTTTTCTTCTTCCGTGTAGCTGGACACTTCGATGATCTCCAGCCGGTCCAGCAGCGGCCCGGGAATGGTGTCCATGGAGTTGGCGGTGGTGATGAACATGACCTTGCTCAGGTCGAAGGGCAGCTCCATGTAGTGGTCGCGGAAAGCGAAATTCTGCTCCGCGTCCAGCACTTCCAGCAGCGCGGAGGCCGGGTCGCCCCGGAAATCGCTGCTCATTTTGTCGATCTCGTCAAACAGGAACACCGGGTTCATGGTGCCCGCCTGCTTGATGCCGGAGATGATCCGACCGGGGATCGCGCCTACATAGGTGCGCCGGTGGCCGCGAATCTCGGCCTCGTCCCGCACGCCGCCCAGAGACATCTGCACAAATTCGCGCCCCACGGCCTTCGCCACCGCCCGGACGATGGAGGTTTTACCCACGCCGGGAGGGCCGACGAAGCACAGGATCGGGCCCTTCATGTCCTGCTTCATGCGCAGCACGGCCAGATACTCGATGATGCGCTCCTTCACCTTTTCCAGTCCGTAGTGATCCTGATCCAGAATACGCCGGGCCCGCTTCAGATCCAGATTATCCGTGGTGGTCTTGCCCCAGGGCAGGTCGAGGATCCACTCCACATAGGTGCGGCTGATGCCGATCTCCGGCGTGCCGGGAGCCATGTGGGACAGGCGTTCCAGCTCTTTTTCAGCCTTCTGCCGGGCTTCATCGTTCAGGGGCGTTTTTTCCAGCTTCTCGCGAAGCTCCTCCACATCGGTGCCGTCCTTGTCGCCCAGCTCAGTCTGAATGGCCTTGATCTGCTCCCGAAGGTAATAATCCTTCTGGTTGCGCTCGATCTGCTTCTTGATGCGGGCCTGCACCTGCTTTTCCACGTCAGCCAGCTCCGTCTCCCGCAGCAGGATGCCGCAGAGGGTCTCCAGCCGGTCCCGGGCCTTGAGCTGCTCCAGAATGGCCTGACGGTCTTCCAGACGGGTCAGCACGTTGGCGGCGATCACGTCCGCCAGCTGGTCGGGCTGCTCCACTTCCAGCACCGAGTTCAGCGTCTCCTGGGACACCCGCATACTGGTCTGGCAGTACTGTTCGAAGTATTCCTGCGTGGTTCGCACCAGCGCCTTCATTTCGGGGCTTTCCTTCAGGCTGGTGTCCACCGAGGGGCGGACGTCCGCCATCATGCAGGGTTCTTCCTCGGACACCTCCAGCAGAACGGCCCGCTGCAGACCCTCCACCAGCACCCGGATGCTGTCGCCCGGCAGGTTCAGCGCCTGCTTGACCACAGCAATGGTGCCTACCCGGCAAAGATCGTCCCGGGTGGGGTCGTCATTCTCCGCATCCTTCTGGGCCACCAGAAAAATTTTCTGGTCGCCGGTCATCGCTTTTTCCAGCGCGGCTACGCTCTTGGGTCTGCCTACGTCAAAATGCAGCACCATATGGGGGAATACCATCATTCCCCGAAGGGGCAGCACCGGCATACAGACGGTTCTCGCCCTGCGCGTCGTTTCCATATACCAAGCCTCCATCCGCCTGCGCCTGGCGCAGGCGTGTGTTTCAAGCAAAATTCGCTCGCGGCGGTTTCAGGCCGCCGTCCCATGATTATACCGGCACATTCCTTGAAATGCAAGGGATATATATGGAACCCCGATTTCATCATTGCATTTTTGGGGGGATTCTGGTATATTTCAATCATTCAACGAAATGATCCGTCTATCCGATGTATGTCCTGCCATGAAAAAGAAGGAGGAACAAAATTGATGAAGAGAAAATGCCTTGCGCTGATGCTGGCCGCCCTGATGCTCCTGAGCGCTGTCCCGGCCATGGCCGAGGGGGCCAATCCCGCCGCGTGGCTGAAAACCGACGAACAGCGCGCCTCTGTGGCCACCCTGACCGATGTGAACGACGGTAAGCTCTATACCATGGATTATACCGCCGATTACCAGCTGGACGCGCTGCTGGAAGCCAATGTGACCGACGTGGAGGGCATGGTGCGCTTTTTGCAGAAGACCCTGCTGGCCGGGGGAACCGCCTCGGTGGGCGCGGTGGACGCGGGATGCAGCGCCTTTACCGCGCAGAGCGAGGAGGGAAAGTTTCTCTACGGCAGCAATTTCGATTATAAAATGGATATGACCGCTGTTCTCGTCCGCACCGCGCCGGAAAACGGCTATCGTTCCATCGGTCTTGCCAACGTGGGCTGGATCGGCTACACCGCCGGTACCCTGAACGACGGAACCACCGATCTATCCATGGCGGCGTTCTTCCCGTACCTGCTGATGGACGGCATGAACGAGAAGGGGCTGGCAATGAGCGTACTGAAGCTCCGGGGCGACCCCACGCTGCAGGACACGGGCAAGAACAAAATTTCCACCACCGTGGCCCTGCGGCTGGTGCTGGATCGCGCCGCCACCGTGGACGAAGCGCTGGCGCTGCTGGACGAGTACGATATGCAGTCCTCCATGCCCGAAGCGAATTTCCACTTCCTGCTGGCGGACGCCTACGGCAAAGCCGTGGTGCTGGAATACCTGCCCAACGGCCAGCGGATGGTGTACGATCAGAATTACGTGACCAATTTCTACCTGACGGAAAACGTTCCCTACGCCCCGGTGCGCGGCAAGGATCGCTACGACCTGATCGAGCAGACCCTCATCTTCAAAAAAGGCGTGATGAGCGAAGCAGAGGTCATGGCCCTGCTGGCCGTCATCGGTCAGCCCGAAACCGAGGAAGCCACCAGCATGACCCAGTGGTCGGTGGTGTACAATCTGACCGACCTCACAGGCCGGGTCGCCGTAGTGCGGGAGTATGACAATGTGTTCCGCTTCTCGCTGGACGGCATGATCCAGCCGTAACCCCCTATTTTCAACGCAAAGGAGTCTCTTCACGATGGACGAAGCCAGAAGAACGAAGAAAAACCTGTGGATGTTCCCCCTCGGCACCGTAGGCCGGGATATGATCTATACTCTGTTTACCAACTTTATCCTGACCTACATTCTGTTCACCCGCAGCCTGACGGCGGCGCAGCTGTCGGCCATTACGGCCATTATGGTGGCCGCTCGTGTGTTCGATGCGCTGAATGACCCCATCATGGGCAACATCATCGAACGCACCCGCTCCCGCTATGGCAAATTCAAGCCGTGGCTGCTGATCGGCATTCTGCTGACCAGTGCGGTGGTGTACGCCGCCTTCAACACCCGGCTGGAAGGCTGGGGCTTCGTGGCGTTCTTCGGCTTCATATATCTGATGTATTCCATCGCCTACACCATGCACGATATTTCCTACTGGGGCATGGTGGCGGCGCTTGGGTCGGACGAGGATACCCGCAACCGCTTCACCTCCCGGGCGACGCTGTTTGCGGGCGTTGGCGCTACGCTGGCCAGCGTGGTCATCCCCATGTTTACTACGGGCGGCATGGCGCTGGGCGGAAACGCCGAAACGGCCTACGGCCGGGTAGCGCTGATCGTATGCGTACTGGCTCCGCTGTTCCTGTGCTTCACCATCTTCGGCGTTCGGGAAAACCGGGAGGAAATGAAGGAAAAGGCCCCGCCGGTCAGCTTCCGCAAAATCTGGAGCACCATCACCGGCAACGACCAGCTTTTGTGGATCGCACTGATCTTTCTCGTGCAGCAGGTGGGCAATAATCTGGTGGCGGGCGGCATCGGCTCCACCTATATCTATCTAGCCTTCGGCTATCGAGGCGGCCTGTATTCCCTGTTCACCATCGTGGGCGTGGCGGCCACGGCCTTCCTGATGGTGTTCTACCCCGCCATTTCCCGCCGCGTTTCCCGCAAGCGCCTGATGAACCTCATGATGGCCGTTTCCACCGTGGGCTACGCGCTGACGCTTGGCTGCGGCCTGTTGCTTTCCGGCGGCATGACCCAGTTCTGGCTGGTGACGCTGGGCTATATGCTGTCCAATTTCGGTCAGTACTGCTTCTACCTGATCATGATGATCTCCATCATCAATACGGTGGAGTACAACGAGTACCGCTTCGGGCGGCGGGACGAGGCCATTATCACCTCTCTGCGGCCCTTCCTGACCAAGATGTCTTCCGCAGTGGTGGCGGCACTGACCACCGTGGGGTATCTGATTTTCGGCGTGACCAGCTACACCAACCAGATCTCCGCGCTGGAGCAGCAGTCCGCTCAGGGCCTTCTGGCGGAGACGGAGAAGCTGTCTCAGATCGATCAGGTGCTGGCGGGCGTCAGCCCGTGGCAGACCCGGGGACTGCTGCTTTGCATGACCGTGTTGCCCTTTGCCCTGATGCTGACCGCTCACCTGCTGTACCAGAAAAAGTACAAGCTGGACGAAGACGAATACCGGCGCATCTGCCAGAAGCTGGCCCAGCAGAAGCAGGGCTAAAGGATCCATCGGGAGGAACGATTCGTTTCTCCCGATTTTCAGGGCTTGACTTGGAGTGAACTCCCGGTTGTACAATAACGCCGTTCCTATGGACGAATGAAAGAACGGCGGGGAAAATCCCCGTGTTCATCGAAAGAAGAATTTTGCATGAAGACCATGGAAAAAAGCGAATTTGAAAAGCTGAACGCGTTTGGCACCGGCAGGGACAATACGGCCTATGCCCGCTACTTTATCGGCCGTTCCGACCAGTCGGTAAACGAGCAGGTGATGATCGGCCGGATCGATCAGCAGATCCGGGTAACAAAGCTGATGCTGGGATATTACGATGTGACAAAGATCCAGAACCGGAAGCTGAGACATTACATGGTCCGGTATCTGGAGATCATGATGGTGATCTGTTCGATCCTGGCGATCCGCTCCGGCGAGGAGGAGAACATGGAAAAGAAGAAGGAGCTTTGGGAGTCCGTGAGAAAGACGAACATGGCCCTTTATCTGAGACTCCGCTGGGGATTCTTGGGCCAGGGCATGAACCTTCCGGGAAAGGGAGGACGCAGTCTTTCCATTGCCGGATATAAGATCGCGCAGAAGTTTTTTGGATTTAATTAAAGCGGAAATCGAAGTGCTGAACCGAAGTGCTGAATAGAGGCGTTGGATCGAGACATTGGATCGAAGCATTGAAAGCCGCCGGGGAATTAATTTTCCCCGCGGCGCTTCAATGGTTCGATTTCTTTTTTATATACGTGTCTTAAGAAATAGGTGCTGAAAAAGATGGAGCAGATCTCCGCAATGGGGAACGAATACCATACCAGATCCAGGCCGCCGATCTTTGACAGCAGGAAGGCGGAGGGCAGCAGCACCAGAAGCTGACGGAATACGGATACCAGCAGGCTCAAAAGTCCGTGGCCCAGGGCCTGGAACATGGAGGATGCAGCTGCAGCAACCCCGGATGTATCTTCCCGTCAGATTGCCAGTGCACTGGG